>ENA-UOUE01000016-UOUE01000016.1-compost-metagenome-genome-assembly--contig:-NODE-16-length-109680-cov-8.004872_pt1 | contig 109680 bp, 62 predicted proteins | sample MGYA00238146_ERZ747223 | MGnify/ENA primary metagenome ERZ747223 (study PRJEB28781, sample SAMN06268865) | compost metagenome | isolation source: single cell | place: USA: California, Emeryville, Joint... | reverse complement strand
GCCAGAGTGAATGCGTCTCTAACCAACTTTGCACCGTCTCCGATGAACATTTGAACCAATTGAGTGCCTGCCAATTTCAAGAAAGTTGCTTCGGTTTCAGCAGCGCAAGCTCTCGCCATCATAGTCTTTCCGGTTCCAGGAGGACCATGCATGAGAACTCCCTTTGGAGGTCGAATACCAATGGCGTCGAAACGATCTTTGAAATTGATAGGCAAGACAATAGCTTCTCTCAACTCTTCAATTTGCTTCTCGAGACCACCAATATCGGTAAATTGGTCAGCAGGTTTCTCATCAACTTCCATAGCCTTGACTCTGGAGTCAAAATCGGTTGGAAGCTTATCAAGAATGATGTAAGAATCTTTATTCACACCGATAATATCTCCAGGCTTCAGTTCTTCGACATCAACCAAGCCAGGATGAGGTAGGAAAATGGTTTGTCTTGTTGAGGTCTTCACCACAACACACTTACCTCTCACTTGAGCGTCTTGATCGATTGTGCCGTCTTCCTCTTCCTCTGGTTCTACGTCCAGAACCTCAACGACATTAGAGACAAGCCAAGGAAGGACTTTATTTTGCTTAATTTTCTCGAGGTTCTCCTTTTGACGGGCCTTGACGGTTTGAGTTTCGTGCTTAAGACGGTTTTCCTCGCCCTTCATGGCCTTTATATTATTATCGAAGAGCTTGATCTTTGAGACTATTTCATCATCAGTCATTCTCGCGAGCTCTTCTCGAATAGCCTCTTCATTGATGGCTGGCTTCTCTTCCTTTGCGCTTGGTTTTTCACCGGGTTTGCTCATTTTCTGAGGTGCTTTGATTTTTTTCTTTTTAGTTGAACTAAACTGCTTAAATATTCAAATGATTTATAAACTTTAGAATTTGAAGGAATAGATCTCAACAAAAATAGAAAAGATGATGACCTTAAACTTTCAAAAACCAAACCAGAAAACTGTAATTTCACCAATTAAGTTTCCACTTGAATAGCTCGCTGAGTTACTTCTAGGATGCCTTACACGCAAGGAAATACCAACAAAATGTTCTGGACGCTGGCGGAAAATAAAAGAAGCAAAGGGGCTTTCTGGAACTATGAATTGGAAAAGCGTTACAAATGAAATCAGTAATATCAATTTAAGTGAATTTAGAGAAGAAATGCCTGCTTGAGAGAAGAACCGTTTTTAAAGAGGGAAACTGCCACAGAGCAATTAAAATTATTCCCGGCAAGGCTGTTCTAATACCAGCAATAAAGTATTTGCAATCGGTTTTTCTCTCGACTAGAAAGATATTACTGCAGCACAAGTAACAGTTATTATGCTTGATGATGTGTGCATAGTTCCTAATGATTGTGAAAAAAATTATGAATTGGATTTTAAGGGTTGCAGCATCATTCACATCAAAAACCCTCTGAAGCATAATTTAAGAGCAAGAGGGTAGATATTTTCTGAAAAATTCCTGTTCAATAATTTAAAGCAAAGATTGGGCGTTTCTTTAGTCTAGAATTAAAGATATGAATTTTTAACAAATAAAAACAAAAAGTTTTGGCCTTAGCAAGGAATCTGGAGTTTACTTTTCCCCATCAATCGTGTTTCAGAAATTTGTTTCATGAGCAGAGTTCGAGTCTCATGGTTTTAGAATGTTTGTAAAAAATATTTTATTTTAAAAAAAAAAAATGGTCAACAATCATCAAGTAAAATGAGAATTTATATGATAGTAACAGTATGCATGCTTTAAACTTCATATAGATTGTTGTCACAATAGATTTATAAGATCATTTAAAAATCAAGCTTTCTGTAAAATGTTTCATTTGCTTGCTAGATTACAGTTGTTATTTAAATTGCTATAGACACCTTTCCACCAATCCTTTTTCCTTTCCTGATAAGTATCTCGCATGCTTTCTTTTGATTCAGAAAGTAATTTTGCAAGTGGTTTATTCACAAGCTTCTGACTGGAGCTGTTCGTGCTTTTCGAATAAAGAAGATTTTGAAGAGTGGGATTATTACTAATCTTGGAATATGATTCAGATGAGATGGCAGCAGTGTGGGATTGAGGTTTTTCTGGAGAAATCACATCGCTGAGCTTCGCTTTATATTCCTGCTTTTGGCTTTCTGACCACAAATCAATTTTTTGGACTATATCGCTGCAGTCCACCGTAGCCATGCTACTGGATCTTCCTCGTGGCCTACACGTTTCTCTTTGAGAGATTAGCCCTTGTACATTTTTTGTGGTGGATGACTGGGAGACTTTCTTTGAGCTCTCAATTTGTGAATTATTTTGAGCCTTTGCAAATGAAGGAGTTGCCCGTTCTCCCGTCAAGCTATTCACAAACTTTTGCGTCCCCATGGGAGTTGGAGTTTGAGAAGACAGATTATTTGAGGACGCTTGTGCTCCCTCAAGAGACTCCACAAGTGATTTTAATTCTGGACATTGATGAGTAATGGAGCCGAGCGATCTATTACGAGAGTAGCCTTTTAATTGAAGTTTTAGATTCCCAGCTTCCTTTGTGGCCTCTGTGGTCACAGTTGATTGGGTGGTTGTATTTATGGAGCTAAGGATCGTCCCTTGTTTAGTATGGTTCACTTTTTGTTCGTCTTTGGATTGCATCACAGCAGAAGTTTTTTTACCAGCGTCTTTCCATAATTCAAGAGTGTAAATGCTTTTTGTTCGTCGCTTACCGTTCGCAGAAGTATTGAGCTCCTTGGATGTATTGTTTAAAGCTTTTGCCTTGGGTTTGTAATCGAATGGATTTGTTTTTTGGGTGTTGGATACCTTTTTGGTGGGTTGGCACGTGGTTAACGATAATTGAGGGATATTTTGTACGCCATTCTTTGAGTTTTTGTTTATGATAGGTTGCGACTCTTCCTTTTTGCCTTGCGTAGCATTGCTAAGTAAAACTGAAGTGGAGCTGGAATTCTCTTGAATAACTTTCGTGGTCGGAATTTCGACTCTGGTCGAAGTCGAGGAATCTTGAAGTTGAGGAGTGACAATAATCGAAATAGATTTATCGTTAAGAGCGACCTTTTGCTCGTCATCTCTTGCTGAAATGACTAATTTGATTTCATAGACTGGCTTCGACTGAGAGTCTGATGGAATATCAGAAAGACTTGACGCTTTTGTGCTTTCTCTAGGTGCTGTCATGAAACACTTTCTCGATTGCTCGGTGTCATTTTTCTCAGTTTGTAAGTCGATGAACGCCTGCGATGCTCTTCGATTGAGAGGCTTTGGAAGGTGAGCTGGGGAGTTTGGAAGCGAACAAGTTGCAATCCCTTCGCATTTGTGTAGTGAAAATCTGGTTTCCAAGTTTTGGCTAGTCATTGCCTCACTCTTTAGGGTTTTAGTTTCCGTCGTATTAATACCTTTGCTTTCAGTATTTGCTGTCTCGACATTAGTTAGCCTCGAGTTTTTGGAGTTATTGACAGCATTTTCCATTTCAGTTTTTAGCAATTTCTGAAATTCTCCTGATTTCATGAACTGGCGGAGGACTTTCTCAATTTGTTTTGAATACTGATCATCTAACTCAGGATTTGATCCAACGTTTGTTGTATTTCTGGGAGAGGCAAGGGTATTTTGAAGTAAGTGATTCATCAACGCTTTGCCGCAGGAGGTTGCCATTGAGGATTCGAAGTATTCCTCGGGATTTTTGGCTTCCGTGGCCTTTTGCAGTTTTGTAACGTTTTCCTGGCAAGTCTCTTTATTTTGAGTATCCTCAAGAGCTTGGAAAGGCAAAACAGTTTTTTCTTTCGGTTTTTCTTGAGGTTTGAATCGGTTAAATTCCAGATTGTTTACATTGCAATCAGCAAGAATAGACCGTTCAAAATCGAAATTTTGGGTTTTGAGGTCTTGATTAGACTGGCGTAGATCGGGTGAAGCTTCATGTAGGAGACTCTTCTGATTGAGGTTGGTCTTATTTTGATTCTTCATTTCTCTCTGAGAATGCTGAGCATTGTTGGGATTGTTTTCTTTGTCTAAAATACTGTAGGAACCAAAGCAATCAACTTGTGGGGACTGAACTCTGGATGAGACGGCTTTTTCTGGTAGCTTTTTATTTGAATTGGTTTTGTCATCTTCGTTTGGCTGCTGACGCTGAGATTCGCCTCGGATTGGGGATGCTTGAGCACCAGTTTTCTCAGGGAGTCTTTGTGGAGACGTAACATCGATCGCTCTGAATTCGGAAGTTAAGTCCTTGATGATCGTCTGGAATAATTGAGTTGGTGAACTCTGGAAGAGGTGTTTGTCTGGAGTCTTATCCTTATGCTTCTGAAGATAGTCAGCGAACGTTGGCACGTTTCTGGTCGAACTCATTGGGAAAGTAATTGTTTCGAATTTTATTTCCTTTAAAATTCTAATCTGTTAAATTTCACGCGCACTAATATTTCATCACAGAAGGACATATATTTCATTCAATTTAATGAGATATTGAGAGTAGAAGATTTTTTTTTTTTTGATACCTATGAGAAATGAGAAGGAGCCCTCTGGCAGAGCCTAATAGGCAGAGCTTTTGACATTCATTATGAGAAGCAGCATCTGATTAATCAATTCAGGTTCTCATGCTGAGGGTTGTATATACGCCGACCTATAAATTGTTAAGCTGAGGAAAAATACACTGTGTTAATATCTTGTTAAGAGAGGAAAACTATTGTTGTTGTTGGAAACCTTCGCCTCAGTCATTCTCTTTATATCTTCCACCATACCTTCAAACTGCCCTTATTTTTATCACTTCTTTTTGAATTCGTCGCTGCTGCGATAGTATTATTCAACCAAATTAGATTATTTTTCTTGTTTATCGACTCAATTTCTGAAAAAGCATTTAAGTTATTCAACTATGACGAAGTTAACAGTTCTCAGCATTCTCTTACTCCTCGGTGCTCTTTGCATTTCACAGGTTGAAAGCAGACACGTTTCGCGGTTGGTGAACTTCAACACCTTCAGCAAGTCAAAGTGGCAGTTTCTCACCCGATTCACCTGTGCTGAAGGAACTTGCCATTATAAATTCAAGTTCAAGCTTGACAAACCAGTTAAAGAGCTCTATCCTGATCAAGATGTTTTGAAATTAAACATCCTTGTCTTCACAGCAGATTTCACATGGCCTGAAGTCATGAATTATCAATCAATTTACGAAAGAAGCAGAAGAACCCAATCCACGAAAATCGCGGAACTTCCCACCGATGCTAGAGAGTCCCAGCACTACCACCACACTCTCTATGCGATGAAACAACGAGTTTATTATCTCTTTTTGGCAGATCCAAATGATGAGACCGGATCCAAGCAATCTCCAGGAAATAGATTCAGAATTGATCTTGAAATTACAAATGTTGACGGGTCACACCTGAGCGAAGAAGAAAACGGTCTCCAGACACCTCATCTGCTCTTAAGTGTCGCTCTTGCTGCATTCGTATTCTGGAATTTTAAAAAAGTTCGAGCTCACTACAAAAAAGAGCAAGAGTTCGATTATCCAATGTTTATTTTAAACTTCGCTTGCATCATAGAGTGCATTGCGCTTTTCATGGAGTGGATTCAGATGGTTGTCTCAGAAAGCAATGGCGAGGGACACATCATTCCTAATTTCTTTAGCGGTCTTTGTTCAGTCCTCGCTCAATTGATCCTCACTTGTCTTCTCGTTCTCCTTGCGTCTGGGTGGACAATTACTTATTTGAAGTTTGAAGATATTGATTTTGCAATAATGCTCGGCACATTGGTAGCGTTTGTCCATATTTTCTTCGTCATTTTTGGCCACATTCACGATGAGGATCCTTACCAAGTACACGACTATGGAAGCTGGCCAGGCATGGTACTCCTTATCTTCAAGATGCTGTTTTTCGGTGTCTTCTTGTTTTTCATCTTCTATACGATCAAAAAAGCTGACGCCAGGATTAAGATGTTCTTAATTCAATTAGGAGTGCTTGGATCAATCTATATTCTATCTATCCCTCTGATTGTGCTTTTTGCCACAACATTCGTGGACGTGCACTACCAGCATAAAACCATCACCATCGGAAACATTTTGCTTCAAACAGTGACAATCGCATTTTTGACTTACTTATTCTCCTCTGAAAAGAGTCGATATTACTCAGTTTCAGTCAAGGGCAGATCAAATCTGCCGAGTTTCACCAACAAGTGGCAATAATCTAAGGCTGAGGACCCCTGAAAACGAAGTTAAGAGATAAAATTTAATGAAAGCAATAGTCTCTAGCAATTCCAAGAGAATTGAGCCTTTTATTTCATAAGATTATTTGAGCATTTCTTGCTATTCATGATAACTTTATGGATTTTGTTGTATGAATAGTAAGCGCGTTGATATCTGAAAAACAAAGAAGCTCATCATTAGTATACACCACAAAAAATTACAAAATAATATAGAATTCTAAGCAAGCAAGAAGTAGCAACTGCTCGTAAAACGAATTTTCTATATATATAACTACATTTTTTCAAAACTTCCTGGCACAATGAAAGTGAATTAATTAGAACTTTGCTAGTGCATATCCTAAGTCAGAAAAATCAATAGCATGAGGAACTGAATATACAAAAAAAGCTATGAATTCTAATTATTTCTATTGATTGAAGATGAGACATTTAGGTACCGCAAAGCAAAAGGGGCGTACATATACTCATCAACCTTAATTTAACTCTCAATGTTAACTTTATTGATAGAAACTGCGACAGAGAATGACACAGGTGCTAGCGTTTTGGTAAGATGAGGTGTAACAGTCACCGCAAGAACCTTGAAAGTATTATATCTCTCAATAAAGTGACGAAGTTACTTGCGAAATCTACCAATTTTAATAATTCTGGCAATGTAACAGCATTAAAAAAAACTCATCTGCTGTCTTGAGATTCTTAGTCCAACAATCTTCTGCTCCATTTGAAAAAATTTGACAAAAATAACTCGATAGAAATCTAAAAAAAAAAATATTCAGCAAAAAATATTTTACAGATAGCAATTCAATTGATTAAAATATTTTTACACTCAGAATTCTTTCATCAGAATATCGTGCTGAATATTTTCTGATGGTATTAGTTTTATATTCAAGGTTTTTACAATTGATAAATATTTTACTTTCAATTGTCCTTGTATGCAAAAGACACTCCTCCCCATTGAAGAATTTGTAGGAGAATTAGAAGAGCTTCGTTCTCTAGCACGACGTGATTCCCTAGAATTAGAAATAAATGACCACCAAGTCATCACATGGCTTCCTCGAGGAGGATGTCTTATCAAAACAAAGCTTGGATTTATTCAAGTGGGAATCCCTCCTGAATCTATCAAAGACACCATGGTACTCGAACTCAGAGTCCCTCATCACTTTGTGATATCATCACAACGATTCGATAAGAACTACTGTATTAACGTCGCGGATTTCGAATTTCCTGCGTATTTCAACTTCTTCGTCAAGAAAAAGAAAATCGTGTTGATTTGCACCAAAGAAGGAGAGGCTGCATTGCGTACAATTTTCCAGGAGACACTGCTTGGACCTAAATCTTATGAGGCATTAATTTTTTTTGTTATTGGCTTAATAATTGGCTTCAAATAGAAATTTGAGGAAGACTTTTCGGACACCTTTGATCGAAAAGAGATCCCTAATTTAGTTAAAGAAGTGAATTACTTTGCGAAGGGCCTTACGATAGATACACTCATCGATTTTGTGAATTTTGATGAGAAAGGTACATCTATCAGTATGTTCATTGATTCTGAACTAAACTTGGCTGTCTAAAGGCGAAGCCCATTTGAAAGATAACGTTGTAGTAAAGAATACTGGAGATTCGTTTATTTTTCTCGAGGATGGGAAAGAAATAGCGCTTGTACCTGACAAAATACAATACAATGACTCAGAAAATATCTTATCGTATCGCTCGCTGAAAGACCTTCCAATTGCTGAAAAGTTTTCGAAGAAAGACTTGGACGCCACTCCAGTTAAATCCGGATTTTTTATAGAATCTTTCAAGCCGTTTAATTTCAAACCTCCTCTCCTTGGAGTCACTTTCCTGGGAGCTTCTGATGGGTTTGATGCTAGAGGCAGTGTGGCAGGGTTGATCATCTGGATTAATGGAAGGTATCTAAGAGATTGTTACTCCATTGATAACAAATTTGATAGGGCGATAGTGGTCGATCCGCCACCTTTTTCAATCAATAAGTTAAGCGTGCAGGGAGTTTCGCCGAATTTAATTGACTATATGATAATTACTCACTGCCATGGAGATCGAGATGCTGGAGCTCTTCAACTGATATTTGAATATCCAAGGATAGAAGTCATTACAACACCGACCATCATGAACTCCTTCCTGAGGAAAAGCTCTGCCATCACAGGTATGGATATCGAGCAGCTGAACCAGCTGATCAAGCACAGACCCGTGAAAATCGGTACAAAGATACTGATTAATAGCGCTGCCTTTAAATTCGGATATTCGTTGCATTCTATCCCTGCAATCCACTTCACCATCTATTTACAAGGGAAATCGATCTATTTTTCAGGAGATACTCTATATGACCCAACCAAGTAAAATTTTGTGGTGGAACGAATTTCTAATTCATTGTATGTAAGATACGAGGAGCTCGTGCTTTCGGGGGTAATGTCTAAAGCAAGAAAAGATGCGTTGCTGGAAGGTGGTTGGAACAGTACAATCATCCTCCATGAAGCTGGAAAGCCTCCACTGCACACTCCGGTGAAGATGCTTGAAACACTACCCAAAGATGTAAATGATTAGTTTTTGTGATATGCTCAATTTGAGATGATTTTGATAGATTAAAGAAAAGATTTATCTCTATCACGTCTCTTCTAAAGAAATACCAAAAAACTCTGGACTTAAAGTCGCCTTGACAGGAATCCAAAACACTATCACTGCTTCCAATGTACATGACACGGATGCATTGCAGCTCTATCGAAAACTGAATTTGTTGTCTTCAATCGATATGTTCTCCAGACTCCCTTTCAAAGCAGTTAAGAATCTCCTTGAACAGTTCCGAAAGGAAACTTTCAAGACCGGAGAGATCGTCCTCAAAAAAGGATCTCGTGGGGACAAATTTTATGTCATCGTCGAAGGTATTGTGAAAATTTCCAACGAAAGCACAGGGTAACCTTCTACCATCTATTCTCGGGAGAGATGCTTCAACACTCAAATTATTTTATTAGGTTCGTTCGATACTACCAAGTTGGAGAATACTTTGGAGAAGCATGTTTGCACAAAGATTTTGAAAGGAAGGCCGAGTACGTCCCTCGAGATGCTCTTTGTCCTAATGTTATTTGTAGTGTTGAAGCGGTGACAGACATTACTTTACTCTCAATTAGAGCCCATGAATTCGAATTTATTGTTGGCGAAGAAAGTGGTTTCTCGAGGGTCCTTGACTCTTTGCAGGAGTTACAACTTAAAAGGAAGGCTGGAAAGCATCTGGTCGCTATGAATAAGTAAACTTATATATTTATTTAATAAAATACTCACAACTTGATCTCTAATTTTTCAAGGAACTCTATTCTTAGAAAATTGAAACGAAATCAAACAATGCACTTTGAATCCATTATCCGTCAGAAGGTCTTTAGCCAAGGAACATACATTATAAAACAAGGGGACGAACCAAGCTTTGGCTTCTTAATTCAGAAAGGCGAGGTGGAACTGACTGCTGAAGGAATGAACGATGATGAAGAACTAAGTGCTGGAGTTTTTGTAGGAGATGTTCAGGCTATGCTGATTGGAAAGAAGTCTCGATTAAGTGCAAAGGCGGTTTCCGATTGCACTGTATTTATAGCAGAGAAAGCTGATTTACTCGAGTTTTTAAACGCGAATCCAAAATATCTGCTTACCTTTTCGACTGCCCACTTCTTTGATTAAATGCGAAATAGCTGATCCAAGGCGATTCAATAAAAACGTGAATTAAGGAACTTCTGCGAATGAACAAGCAATTCAAAGCAAACAGTCAATTCGGAGAATTATATAGCTTAATCATCATTCATATTAAATGTTTGAGTAAATCTATAATCTGCAGTATACAATCAGTTTTTTGCAAAAGTCAAAGCGCAAGAATAAACGGACTAGGCCATTAGCAAATTGAAAAATCCATCAAAACAAGAAGAACAACCTTTCAAATTTGTATAGATAATCATATAAAATTGAAAAAGATAAATCTTCTTAGTGTTTGAAAGACAATGGAAAAAATCATTTCTGCCGATAAATATTTTTGAGGTCATCTCACTAAATTTCAAAATCTTTTCAAAATTGTAAGCTTCCTGAAGAATCAACAATGCTACTCAGCCCAATTAAGTTTAAACCAATGTATATACACAAAATGAACCGTGATTTAAAGCAACGGCAAATTGATAAATTATCCTAATAAACAATAAATTTCGACTAAAACAAGTTGGTTGGTTTTCTGTATATTCTTCTCTGATGTCTCAAACGTTTCAATCCAATACCACACAGCAATTGCAAAGTTCCCAAGTAAAACTTGCAGCAAAGACAGAAAACAAAACAGAACAAAGACATATGGCGAAGTCAGAGCATCTGATTACTAACCTGGTAATAATAATAGTGCGAGTCACCTTAATATAACCAACTTTCATAGAGCCAGAATACGCCCACAGTGCAGCATGAGAAAACCGGCTCAACCTTGGCAGTGCCCAGTAAATTAGATTTTATTTCCATTCATCCTTAAGCATCAACCATCAGAGACTGCCAGATCCAATTCGGCCACAATGCTTAAAACCCGGATTGTAGACAAAGCTCAAAATAGTGTTCCAATAAGCAGCAAAGTCCATCCTGAGGAAGAGGCTTCGAAATTGTTTCTCAACCCAACTTCTAAACATCAACGGCAGCAATCAGAGTCCGTATCAAATGAAGCCGTTTTTAAATTTACTGCAAATACATCCCCAGATAATGAGAGAGGAACAGATGTTTTGGCAATATATATGAACGAACCGCAGCTTGTGGAGCTTTCAAAAAGAATCGAAGCATGCTTAAACAGCAGCAAGAAAACTATAACCAAAACCACAGAGTTTTTTTCTCATAAGAATTCCTTGCATGAACTCGGACAATTCGCCGTGATGAAAGCAAATGAAATTCCTGATCAAGGGATTTCTAATGCAAAAACATGTGTCGTGGACGGATTTGTGAAAAATGTAACTCAGGCTGTCTTGGATGATGGAGAAAAGCCCAAGGAAGTGGAATCAAAGAAGCATGAGGCATCGACTGATGAAAATCATAATAAATACATGTATTCATCTCGTATCATTGCTGATCAGCTCGACCCAAGAGAAAGCAATAAGCAGCCTCCACAACCTCAAGAAGAAGTTAAAGATGCTCCTGTATATGTAGAGCTATCTCATCCAGGACACACTCAAATTGTTCAAAGTAATAACATGGAAAGTCAAAACCACCATATAAGCGAGAAAGACCACATGGCAGGAAAGCAAGTAGATAGTGATTTTGAAGAAGAAAGAGAGCAGCCGAATAATATCGTTCCAGAGCGGCTCAGCAACACTATTCCTCCTCATTCTCAATCGTCAGAGTTATCGAATGCAATCCAAGAGAATAGAAATAATGTCAAGGCGTTAGAAGAACTCCAAGTGACCCATAAACAAATAACGACAAAACCTTTGAAAAAGGCCGCAGCTAATATTCCCACGAAAGGCAGTCCAAACAAAAATGCATTAAAACGCAGCCTACAGAGCGTTGATCCCAAAAAATCGCCAGTGCGTAATGGAAAGAAACTGCCTAATGCTGATAAGATGAGTTCAATTCATCCATCTAGCCCAAAAGTTGAAAATTTTTCAAAGGATCGTGCTTTTCCGAGCAGAGTCATGAAAAACTTGGCAGAGTACAAAACTGAAATAAGAAATTCCCCAATAAATCGGAAATCTTTGAGTCCGAGGGGCTCAAGGTCGACAAGTCCTCATAATATGTCGCGAACCAGAAGCATTGAAAAAAAGGATCTGGAGAGAGAGTTAGAAGATAGTTTTGATAAGATCCACACCGCTAAAAAGAGAGTGGCTTTGAGTAATAGCGAAAATTTTGTTCAGAAAATGGACACGGATATCGATTTCAGACAGAAGAAAGACCAAGAGTATCTTACACAATAGTTTGATTTATTAAGAAATATTTAGACTCCTTGCTTTTATAAAGCAACACCAACCCAAGCTATTACCCCAAGAAGTTGAAGAACTATATGCAAGATTGATTGAAGACACTAAGGAGTAAAATTAAACATTCCTTTTTATAAATCTATCAATCCCATCCTAAGGAGAGAAATGCGAAAAAGACAACAGGAAGCTGAAAAGGCGGCGACAGAAATGTCTCAATCAATTCGACAATCAAGAGACTTAAGAGCAAGTGAGTCGTTGTTTGAAAGACTCGATAAAGACGCCAAGAGAAGAAGTGCGGAAAAGCGAGAAAAGGAAATGTTAAAGGAGCAGGAAGAAATGAGATTCAAAGAAGAACTTGCTAAGCAGAAATGTAATTGATAAAGATATGTGAATAATATGAATAATTTCTTTGTGGTGTAGTGTCAAAAGAATCGCAAGCCTCACTCGTGAATAGAATGATGAACGACGCGTTAAGACGAAAAACTTCGAAGGAAAAACTCCTTCAAGCTAAGATTGAACAGGAAATTAAAGAGGTATTTTAAGAACAAATCATGTGGGATTGAGAGAAAAATTAATTTTATTAGGCCAAGGAAAATGCGAAGAAAGTATTTAAGTCTCCAAGAGCAAACAATATAAGCGTGGTTAAAAATATCCATGCAAATTCTAAGCCTACCAATACGGGATACAATAGCCCTCAGTCAGGAAGAACATTACAAAAATCTCCTTCAATGTCCAAACAACAGATAACGTCCGTCTATGATACCTCCAACACGCAAGAAGCTCTTCGCTCTCCGACGTCAATTTCACATCGCTCAGAAAAAAACAAGAAATTAGCATCTCCTGTCAGTCATCCAGGGAAAAGCTCCCAGCATGAAAGAACACTATCTATGGGAAATATTACAAAGAAGCTCGTCCACCACAATGAATATGGGCTACCGCGAGTTGATGATCTTAGCAGTATTGCAGTAACTGCTAATGCAACTGACCAGTTAAGTACTTTTTCGATGACCATGCGTCTTACAAATAATCTCTCAACGTCTCCTCATGCGAATCTGGCCGTCTCGAACAATCCAACTGACCATTCTTTACCAGACGACGAAACAAAACCTTCTCGCCAGAAGCAGAAACTCGTTGGAAATAAAGTTTCAAAAATCAAATTCGGATCTGAGCAAGCTAGCGTTTCAAAAAAACCTGGTTCTACTGGTCAATCCAGAGTTTCAAACTCCAATAATAATGTCTCGAAGGCTTTAAATAGCCAAGAAAGCAAAACTAACTTTATGAGCGATAAAGAAGCTATCAACTATGTGACTGGTTTGTTGAAAAACTATAAGATAAGAGGTCTCGAAATTTTAGAAAATAATAAGTTGTAAAGGGCAAGTCTTCATTTTGTTTGTTAAACTTCTGGTTTTTACAAATAAGCATTTATTTTCTAAAAATATTCTAAATATTATAACCAAACGGTCCCTATATTTTGTTAATTCTGATGTAGATATTTAACTCTCTCTCTTTGAAATAACACAGACAACAAATGAATATGTCAAAATGCAATGCAAGTCAAAACGAGTTAATATAAGTTTCTCTTGAGTCAAGAAATATCCTCTTGGGAAAGCATCGTATTGTATAATTTAATGAATAACATTTCTTGAATGTAACTTATAAAGGAACCTTAAAGCATTTATTTATTTTGAAAAAAATTAAGTTATGTCTAAGATTCTTTTCAGCAAGAGGTTCCATCAGAAGAAAGCCCTACAAGATTTCTGACTGTTTAAACCTTGCACAGTTATTATGAAGTTATAAAAACAAACTTAAATACTTTTCAAAACACAGAGATAGATGTGTTATGCATATATATTATTATTAAATTTAATGGTTTGATCTCTTCGGCATGTGATTGATATTATTTGTGTGCTTTCTTGCGTTCATCTTTTCACCTCCGAATAGATTGGGATCTCGCAAGACGGAAATCGTCTCCTCATTAGTCACCTACGAAGGCAGCGTTATGAGCTTTGTTTTAGCATTGGAGTCAAATACCTTGATGAACTTATGATGATTCAATATTGGAAGATCATTTTCAGAAAGGCGCTCACGTGTGTTTCCATTCAATTGAAAATCTAAATGATGTGATTGCTCCGAAGGGCTTTCCTGCGAAGATGTTGAATGGCTGCGTGTAAACGAATCTATCGCCTTTTGAAATGCCTGCATATCAGGGTCTGTGAACTTGAAGTTGGGTATCAAATAGCTCATCAAATGAAATATTGAAATAATTTATGAAATATTTTTGCTGAAGCAGTATACTGTTATGAAACAAGAAGAAGTGCTTCGAGAATATAGATAGTTAGGAATTTTGCCAACTGTATTATGGTTCAGTAAATTTCAAAAAATAAAAAAAAAATCTTCGATTTATTGAATGATAAAACGCCTGCTTTTGGTTTTACTTAAATAAATTTGGACTTATCTTCGGAGTTTGTTGCCAACCAAACCTTCCACTATGCACACTAAAATGATAAATTGCTAACATTTTGAAAACAAAGCCACAACAGCACTCATTCGGAATTACAAAAAAAGTTGGATGGTGTTTTTCGGGAGACTTAATAACCTTCTTATTCTTCGCATATCACTATAATTATAATACATAAAAACGATTTTGCATTCTTTCATTTGTATTGTGTTTGAAAAGGAAGTCCATACAAACTCAGAGCGCCTATATTAGTGTCATCAATGACAATTTGAATCTCTTTGGAGATTAAAACTCTACTTAAATTTTTTTTATTTCAATCAAACTTGAGTGTTACACTACTACAGAAAGAAAGGATAATCGCTATGAATCAAGAATATACTGATTATGTTGATGATGAAGCTCGTCAGCAATCAATGAGTATGCAAAACGAGCAGGATCACCGGGAATATGGTCTCAATTTCAACAGCGTGCATCACTTATTTTCTCATCTTTATCTTTTCAGGTAAATCTCAAGTCCTTGGGACTCCTATTTGGGAAGAAATAAGACCCGTAAATGGAAACCTCTCTCCGTCAAACAGAAATTGTCATACTGCCACGTTAATAGACAAATATATGGTGATATTCGGAGGCAAGGAGGGAGATGGAAGAAAAAAGTTCACAAACGATGTGCATATTCTTGATCTGGAGAAGTCATACTGGCTAAAAAATCTCAAAATAGAAGGCGCTCCACCCGTTGATAGGATGGGCCATTCAGCTTGTCTTTATAATGATCAGTTTATCGTCATCTATGCAGGATGGAATGGAATACGAGTCTTGGACGATGTTTATTATTTGAAGATAGCTCTACCATGTAACGAAATATCGTTGCAAAACAATTTTACATCTTATTCCGTAGCTTTCGAGATGGAGTGGCAGCTTATTAAAACCGATGGGGCTTCTCCTAAGAGACAATTCCACACTGCAAACGTTCTTGAGAGAGAAATGTTCGTGTTTGGAGGAGGTGATGGCAAATCTTGGTTGAATGAACTACATTCGTTTGATTTGGGTAGCTATTCTTTTCCGTTGAATTTTTCTAACATTTGTTGTCACTAGCAACTCAGAAATGGCAATTAAAAGAAACAAAAGGAAAGCCTCCAAGTATGAATAATAATGAGTGACAGTAAAGTTATTAACTGACAATTATATTGCTAGCTGGCAGATTGCAGCATTCAAGCATAATCTGCAATCGAAAGTTGTATGTTTTTGGAGGAGAACCTGACAGGTTGCGTCAGCTTAATGATATGCATGTGTTGGATCTAACGACTTGGAATTGGGCGGAGCTGAGTCCGCTAGGAGCTTCTCCAACGGCTCGTGTCAGTTCTTCAGCACAGTTTAAAGGAAACAAAATCTACTTTTTCGGAGGATTCGATGGAACAAATTGGAGAAACGATCTCTTTGCATTTAATGTTGGTAACTACTCGAAATATTTGCACCATAAACCGAAACTCCAATAATATTCAGATGACAACATGTGGGAGACATTAATAACAAACGGAGCGCCACCGAAGCCAAGATGCAGACACACTGCGCTCATCTATTGCAATGAGATGGTGATTTTCGGTGGCAATGACTGCGAGAAGAGTTTTAATGACGTCCACACACTTCGACTTGGTTGATACATCATAGCACCCAGCCTCTGTTTTCCTAACAAGCAATTTGAATTAGATGTTAGAATGAAGGTCCAAGATACTACCCTAGTAGATGATTTAGCGAGCATGCTTGAGGACCAACTTTTCTGCGATGTCACATTCATCGTTGAGAATACAAGAATTCCTGCGCATAAGGCTGTACTTGCAGCCAGATGCGAGCGTTTCAAAGCTATGTTCACGAGCCAGCTCATGGAATCGAACTCGAGCGAAATAACGATACAAGACACAAAAGCTGACGTCTTTCGCAGTAAATTATTTTCATTAGGTAGTTTTGCTGATATTAATTTCAACAGCGCTCATACAGTATATCTATTGCGACCGAGTGGAGCTCACAGAAAAAACAGCCATTGATCTCATTATACAAGCAAACAAATATTTATTGCCAAGATTGAAGAATCTCTGTGAACGATTTATTGCACAGCGTCTAAGTGTCAAGAATATCATTGAGATTATCAATATTGCAGAGTTGTATGAAGCAAAAGCATTAAAGGAATGCGCTATAACCTTCATGTTGAATAATCGAGCTGTTATCTGCGAGACTCAAGACATCTCACAGATTTCGAAGACGATCCTTGTTGAATTGTTTAAACATCGGAAATAGTTCATTGTCTGCCTGAATCTGACACCTCCGGCCAGTTTTAAGGAGGATCTCTAACTTCTCTAATATTTGTGTTTCATTTTATGAATTTAAGAAGTAAATATACAATACTTGTTTTTACATAAATAGAGCTTCATCTTCATAATGCTAACAGCTATTTGATGAGAGCCTCAGAAGTATCACTATGATTTATCTTCAAAATACGTTCTCTACTGTCGCCTTGGCTTTATATTTTAATCGGTGAACAAAGTGCCCTTTGTTTAGACCTATATTAGTGAGAGAGCGTGAGTTATTTTGACCTCTTTTTTTTTTTGGTTTGTTTGTTTTTCCTCTCATCTCTGATCGTGTAAAAATGATTGAGGTTAATTGGGAACATTTGTTTTGTGTCCAGACTTCACTGGCATATTAGATTGTTCATCCTAATTTCTCCCCATAAATCTGGCAATGCTATAAATTCTAGACTAGATATCTGGTCTTCTGAGAGGTGATGTCCTGGTCAATCGTCACCTGAGATTGGATAACACTATAGAGAGAGACAGAAGAGAAAGAGAAAAAAAAAAATACAAATTCATTTTGCTGCATTCTGCATTTTTGCTTACGCATGACAAACATAAATCGACAGTTAACCCTGTTATAGAATAAATGCAGGCAATTTTAACAACTTTTCAGAATGTACAAAAAATAAAAATAAACAAGCCTCGAAACTATAAAGAGGTATGTCATTTCAGTCAATATGTGATTATACACCGCCCTCGACGACGAAGAACGTATCGATAATTTTGTAGATTACATTATAAACTTCAGGATCAGGATGCTTCTGCAGCCTCTCAATGACTTTAACTCCTCCTTCTTTTTCGAGTTGCAGCAAATAACTATTTGTACTCGCTAGTCCCTTTGCTATTTGCGACTGTCCGGCACATAACAAATTAACAATTATTTCAAGAACGAGGCAGATGAGTCCCGAGGCTTGATACTCATTTAGCATTTTCAGCATGACGCTCACTATATTAAACTCATTCAGGAGTTGTATCTGCTCGTAAGTCCCACACGACGTAAGATTGCATACACAATGCAAAATTTCTAGCTTTATCTGAGATAAGACAATTAACTTAGAACCTTAGAATGTGACAAACGAACTTACTTGATACTCGTCATTTTGAAGCAGATAAAACATTTTTGGAAGCATTTCATGCACATCTAGGATCCACTGGATGATATCAGGACTATTTGCAAGAATGTTCGAAATGGCCCACAGACTCTCTTTTCTGATGATTTTCGCTGTCGAATTCAAATTGCTGTATAGGAGAGTTGCTAGTCCATTTTCCAAAAGTTCCTATCCGCAAATAAATACAAATCAATGATAGTTGCTGCTACTTTCGCGATCGTGGGGTTTCCAGCTAATAAATTTCCAACCAATCTCCAGGCAGGGACTTTAACTTCTGGATGGGTGTCACAGCTATGTCTCACGACAACCTTTGGATCGAGGAAGCTATAGACTTCTTGAATTTGGTTATCGTCTCCAGTTGATAAGTACGAAAGTCCCCACAAAGCGTAAGATAATGTATCCTCATCGTCAATTTCTTGTATAATCTGAGCAAAGAGGGGAGTGCACACTGAGACCTGTTTTGATGCATTCATTACAAAAATCATTCTTTTATCATGCAATTACTTTCTCGAACGGAGGAAAGGGTTTTCCACGGCACAGATTGCTCAATAGCCACAAAAAGTTTCGAAGGTGCTTTATTTTCATTGAAGCTCCAGACAGAATGGTTAAAGCAATCTCTACCAAGTTATAGTCTAAACATTTGTTTCGAAATGCATCAGAATCTCCAGAGAGATTGCACAATCCCCAGACAGCCTAGTAATTGCGGATTCAGTCGATTCAAAGCTATTTGATGTTAGCATACTTGATCCCTTAAATTTTCATATAATTCAGTCTGATTCGGGTCACGCGGAGCAGTTCTTCCTAAGAGAGTAATAAACCTTTCGATGGCATTGAGGCTGGTAACGCAATAATCGGTATCTTTAGGCTGTCCTCCTGCTAGGTTAGTCAGAATCCAAGCGGCCTCAAACTGGATTTTGGGGTATTCTTGGAATTTGTCATCCAGAAGGTTTGAGACTGTAGGAAGGATTCTATATTCGTAGAGAAGATCGAGCGGAGCGTCTTCAGGTCTGGAAACTATCTGACGTATACCGTGCAGGCCTTTATAGATTTCTTCAGTGTTATCACCCTTTACACCTTCAGTGAATTCATCCACGTGCTTCTTGAATAGTGTCACAAGCTAAATCAGGAGTCAAATAAAGGCAATGAACTATTAGGAGAACCTCTTTGCGCTGCATCATATTGATTTTCTCTTGGAATTCTTCATCTGCAGAAGTTCTGGCGAACTTTAGACGCCTGCTGTTTAAGACATCTTCAGTTTTCTTCTTTCTAATCTCGACTGAGTATTGATCTCTCTTCGATTTCAAAGTGAGTTGGCTTTCAGTGCTTTCGGCTCCAGGTTTAGTAGAAACAATCATTGAGTCTTCAAAGTTCCGGTGTTCAATTTTAAATATTTTGATTTTTTCGTGACTAAATTCTAAAAGCGCCTCTATTTTCTGAATTTCGCTAAAATTCAAATACTATTACAATTTTCCTGAAATATAGCGTTCAAACTCAAATTCTTTACTAAAATTGTTGGATTTCAACTAAAATGAGAGAAAACTCAAGAAGAGTCTGCGAAAGTAATTTTTTATTTGAAAAATCGGATTCGTGCAGGAAATTTATGAATTGTGAAAGTTTCCAAATCTCCTTACCCAGATTAGAGGATGGTTATGGAATGCTCGAAAATTTAACACACCCAAATATTTATACGAAGTGAAATTGAGCCCAAATGATAAAAGAAAGCTAGAATGTGTTAAGGAAGGCCAGTCTGGGAATTTTACTTTCAGAGAGCTAGTTATCAATTCAATATTTCCGGAAAATCTATTTTAATTTGCCTTTTCGCGGGAAAAATTTGTAATCAAATATTCAGAATTCTCTCTGGATTAATTCAAGGTTACTAGGATCCCTGTTCAAATTTCACCAAAGGGAAATAGCTAGTGCTATTAATCAGATATGCGCGATGGCAATGAAATGAAGTAAATACAACTTTTATGAAGAAATTCAGTCGAGTCACTAAAGAGCTTGAATAGTAATTGTCTCTTTATTCATATCAACAGAACCCTCAACCTTTTCAAACGTGTTTATTTGCCAAAGGTTGGCAATTTTCTAGTTCGCAAAGAGGTCAACAAGCTAAAATTTCTTCAAACTTTTTAGAGTATGTTCGATATTGAAGTTATTTCGTTTTTTCAAAAGAATTTAAATGAATCGAGTTTTTTCAATGTGTATGCACTTAAGAATAGGCTTATTTCATAGCTGATTTGCGCGGAGGATAATTTATTGCTTCAATTCCTAAAAGAATAAAAATTGTGATCAATCTTCTCAGAAGGTATGAGGCTTACTTGTTGAGACATCATGTCTATTCTTTTTTGATGGACTTCTGGGTTTGGTTGGTTCAGGATTGAATGCTCAATGAATATTTGCACCATTTGGGCGGCAACTTCGTGACCTGTACAATCTTGTCCGAGAGCCATGACATTAGAGTCGTTGTGCTAAAAAAAAATATAGAACCATCCCTCTGTCATCTCAGCTTTACCTCACGAGTCATTTTAGCAGTATAATAGTCATGACAAGACGCACATCTTATTCCAGAGAATTTATTAAGAACCATAGCAGCGTCACTTCCATAGCCAGTGAAGATGATTCCTCCAGCTTAGCAGCCCAAATTCAATAATGGAATAGTTAATGAAAGTGATTGTACCATTTTCGGTTCCTTTTATTGCTTTAACAAGCTCTATCGCAACATCAACAACATCAGACTAAAAATTAGGCGTCTATATAAATTCGAAATGTACTTTGTCGTTCTCGTCTTTGACGCCAATGTCGACTATAAGATCTTTGACATCGTAGCCTGCTTTCTCCAAAGCCGGCACAATTTTGCTTTTAAGTTTGTACCCTAGTCGAGTTAATTGTAGCTTAAATAGCACACTATACCATCCTTGGTTGACGCGAGGAAGACTTTTTTGAATGAACTCTTCATTACTGTGATTCTTTGTGTACCAATAAAATTGAAAAATCTGGATAATTTTATAAAAGATCTTGAGAACTAATATGCTAATACATGTTTGATGAGCAAATTTTGTGAATAGAAAAAGATGAATTCAATGTAATTCATGTCTCGAATTCTCATCGATTAATTTAGACCAGCTATATATCTCTTATGGCCAAAGAAAATGTGCGTTGTAATAAGTAAACTTTGGCAACCACTGGAAAGTCAGGTTGAAGGAGTCATTCATTCATATATTTAAGTACTTCTTGGATCGCTTGGTTTGTTATATTAGGATAAAGCTTGAGCGAGGCTTTCGATATCTTTGATGAGGTGATATTGATATCTTTTCATATGATATAGATATATATAAGACGATAAAAGAATGCCTTAATGAGGGTCTCTCAGAAGATGATCCAGAGTCAGCTCCAACCAATAATGGTTTTTCATGAGATTCAGCACTAAAGCAACCGCTGCATCAAACTGCCAAAAATAATTAATGATAATATTTCAAGTTACTGAATTACCCTGATTCTGAGGAATATGCTGCGATTGCATTAAAGATCTCTACAGAATAGAAACTTGTTTTGGGATTGTTCTCGGCAATTTTCATTCTTAAATGTACTATAAAATGCTGTAAGGAAGGACATCCAAGGCCATCAATAGAATTTAGTCTACCGATAAATGAATCCTACAATTTTTTTAATTACAATACAATTTATTGCAACCTCCTTATTAGTATCGAAACAGATATCATGAGCCGTCACCTTTCAAGAATTGAAGTCGATAAGCAAAATCCCGACAGTCTTCCAAATGCTAATGAAACAGAGGCTAATCTCAGATTAAGCCTTCAAGCAAATGTACAACCGTTAATTATTAGGACATGTTTAATTGGAGCATGACATCAGAATCAACCGACACTCAATAATCTCCCAAATGAGCAAGCTGAAGGCAACGAAAATCCACCACTTACTCCGATCAATCTTGGAAAGTTCCAGTTCCTTTCTTACAATCTCTTCGGTAGCGACTTGTAACGTGGAAATATTGTAAATTTTTTAATAGATCCTGATCTTGTGGATCTACCTAAGCCTCAATTTGACGAATCTGAGCAAAAGGGTCAGGACACTGAAAAACAGGAAACTGTTGACACAAAAGCTCAGAATAAATGGGGACTGCTCATAAAAGACGCTCTCTCGCCTTGGGGAGCACGATGTCGTGAAAAACTCAAGCGAAAACTGTTACAACATAATTCCGGAGTTCTGGTTGAGGACCCACAGAATAAGCAAGTCTTGAAAAACAGTATTTATTTCTAGAGATGAAGAAGATCTAATTTGATACACAAATAGACACAAAATTTCGGTATTTCTTATCGAAGGTCTCTTTTGCTGATTGCAATAACGGAGATTCTTCTGTGTTACTGAATTCCTCTCATGCGAAACGCTTCACTCAAAAACAAAAAGCTGTGGCAGTTTCTCATGGTAGGCAAATAGATTCGATGAGAATTAGTATGACATAAATTAAGTCATTGTTTTTCTAAACCAACAAAGGTATAGATTACATGTCCACTAACCTCGAAGGCTCTCATGAGAGAAACTGCAGGAGCCAAGAATACACGGCAAAGAGTATCTGGGACCATTATGAGGGGGAAGAAGCAGGAGCAATAGAAATGAGAGAAAAAGAATTCAGAGAAAAATCCCCCGCGCTGCCAAAAGTGCTTTGCACAGACAAAGTTGATGAGACGAAAGAAGGGCCTGTTCGCAGAAAGTCATGCTCAAGTTACAATTGGAGTGGAGGGATTTCTAAATTTGAACTCAAGACGATGCATATTCCTTTTGTGGTCGTTCGACCCCCAAGAATCTCTCTGGATACGAAAACCAATTCGCCTGGTGCCGGAAATAATACTCTTCATGTACCTGTTGCCAAAAAGGGAGAATATCGAGGATCTTTACTGAGAAAAGTGGGAAGCTTTCAGATCAACACACGTTTTCGAGCGGGGTCTTTGGATAAAGAGCGAGACTTGACGCCAGGCGTGAAAAAAGCTCTTTTTCATGTCATGAATAAAGACTCAAATCGGGTTGATTCACTGAAACTGACTGAAAGCCCGTTAACACGAACAGACGTTCTTCGGAAATATTCAGAGAAGTCAAATATCAGTCCGAATCCATGGAGTGAGATGCAAGATCAGAGTTTCAGGACTAATGAAATTTCAGACATAACAGGGAGATCTCGCTTAGAAAGAGACAGAAGTGCAAAGAATTCAATAGTCGAGGAAGAACGGGTTGATCAGAATCGTACCCCAGCGCAATCTAGAAAGCCAAGCTCGCGTCAGTCTTTGAACTCATCCATTAGCGAATTTAAATTTCTCGCAGCACATGCTCTAGTGAGCACTATAAGCTCTCCGAAAACAAAGAACATGAGTCCGAAGACTCCTAAGAAACCAATAAAACTGCGCGTAAAATCATTGAAAAAAGAGAACATTTATCATTTGCTCGATCAATATGATGGCTCCAATAGAAACGGGGTTGGTAGAAGTATAGCTGCGTTAGTCTCAGCAAAAAAGGCCAGAACGCCATCATCTGATGCATTGCTACGCGGCAAAATCATGCCGAGAACTGCATATGGATCTCCAACTAGCGCTTCTCAGAAAAAAGAAGGATTTCTAAATCACTCCACAAGAGAGGAAGATATTAAGAGGCTTTATCTCAATCATAGGTCTCAGAGCACCTCGATTGACGTTCCTTCATTGTATCCAACAACTCACGCTTCGACTCCTCTTCGAGGAAAAGTATCCAGCGAAATCAGTTCTCCTGCGCGAAGCGTAAGACCTAAAACACAGAGCTCTCACATAAAACCACAAGCGTCAAAAATTATCTCGATGAGGACGAACCAAGGATTCTTCTCCAGAAAGTCGTCGCTGCCAGAGCTAATGCGAGCAGATGATAGCTCAAATTCACACTCGATTGAACTGACAAAAACTGCTCATAAGAAGGCGAATAAAGCCCTTCAAGTTCAAACAGAGAAATTACTCTCCACAATAAATCATACCAATATGAAACTACTGTTGCAAGAATCCAATCGGAACTTGCTGAGGAGTGCAAGAACGCCTATGGTCAAGAACCTGAATGAACTGATTGGGGCTTTCGAATCGAGTATTGCTGGCTATGAGAAAAGGAAGGAAGAATTTGAGCTTAGGAGAATAAATGCAGTTAGGCCAAAGAAACAAGCATCCAAGCAATAACGAGCTAATAGAAGATCCGTGTTTTTCTATAGTAAATTCATTTATGATAATATTTCTATCGAATTTATCGAATTTACAGTTGTATGGCTGGGATTATATCCCTTATCGAAAATCTTGTATACAAGGATAAACCATAGTTACAGAAATGATCTCATCAATGCTTTTTCTTGGAAAAAGCTGAACCAAACTAGCTGCTTCTTTACTCTACAAATTGCTTCTATAATTTTGTAGTATTGTCTCTGAGGACGCGCTTTATTTTAATTTTTTGATGTGATGCTTCTACAGTTAATTGAGTAGCATACGAATTACTCAAGTTATTAAAGTAAAAAGAACAAATTCGTGCACGAGTTACGGAGTACTTACAATAAAGGAGTGAGATTTTTAATTACAAACACCAAAAATCTCAGTGACTCAGGCGAAAATCCTTTTTCTTCAAACTTGTGCATAATGGGACGGTAGTAATAATTCCCATATCCATCCTTGAGGTCGGCAAAGTTTATCTTCTTCAAAATAAAAGCATTGGGAATAACTTTTGCCAGTGCTTCCATGTCAGGAATGACAAAAATACATGCAATTTGAGTGTATGTAAGTATTCTAGGGTGTTGGAGCAAGGCAAGAGCCAATGACGACATAACGTCCTTGTCCTTGCATTCTGGGTCTGACCACAAGCAGACAAGGTTGATTGAGACTCCATATATCTTGGGAGCAAATATTTTTGGGAAAGTTTTTCTTATCAGAGAGTCTGATTCAATGAACTCTTTGAATTCAGGCCATTTCTTCTCGTTATACTGGGCTTGAGGTGGCACTGCGGCGTCTTCTCCGAAAATAGCCGCGACTATACGATCAGTCTCAGGATCAACAACACACATAGATAGGTCTTGCGAGACTATTGCTGCGAATCTGTCATATAAGAACCCTTCCACCTTCTCCAGAGAGATATTCCTGAGAATTGCAATCTCTGGGTGGGATTCCATGCGAGTATATGCGATTCTTCGCACAACTGCCTTCAAATCTTCTTTATGAATGGATCGAATCAAGTAGGGCTTCTGATTGATCATTTTAAAGTCGTGTACAGAGTGTTTGTATGAGCTAAAGCGATCCAAGGCGATCATGGTTTTCTGCGTAAGGTTTGTTGTCAGATTTTTTTCAAAGAATTTATTAATTTTTCTGAAAACGGGACTCGGTGATTAATTTAACGCGAATTTCGAAATTTTTTTGTCTGTCGAATTACCGGGGATAAACTCACTTAATGAAGCCAAGAGCTATTTTATCAACTTCTGGCAATAATTTCTACCGAGATGCTAGCAATTATAATGTTCTGGGGGCGGCGGAATGCAGAGTCTTCACCATAGTTCTTCACTGAAGACCGCGTCAGTTTAGAATTTTAATAGAACATTTAAAATCTGCCACGAATTTAAAAAGTTATTTAAATACGACGCCATTGAAAAATTTCATTTTATATAGTGGAAAAACGTGCTGGGTCGCTTTGAAAATGATGGAATGGGAAGTTTGTTACTCTCCAAATCAGAATTACCTTAAATTGGTAAATTAGAATTAATCAAATTGAGAGTTGCTGCAGTGTATCGGCTGGTTCTTGTTTACCATAGATCGTTGTACTGCTTTTCCTCAAATTTCTGGTGCAGTCGAGAATTTAGAAGTTTTAAAACTTCCTAACTTTGATGGAAAATTGAGAGATAGCGGTACTAATTTTATCAATTAAAACGAATTTCAGCCAATCAAAAAAGAATATCACACTCTCCGTATTTCTAAATTATGGTATGAGAGTTATATAATACACCTGTCCACAATAGTTTACGCTCGCAGTTTTACAAAGAAGTCTCGAGATTTCAGAGAGAGAGAAGGAAATCTTGAGATATACAACACTATTTACTCTTTCTCATGAAGTCCGAAAGAAGAAGGATTCAAAGTTCTTCTTACTTGCTTTTCTTCGAAGATAGCACTCACCCTTGCTCTTGCTTGAAAAATTTAGCAGTTTTTGTGAAGCAAATTCAGAAAACAGCAAAGAAGAAAAAAATTTGAACAAGCCGTTTTTGAAAGTTAATTATTGAGCAATCTCGTGCAAAGCATTCGCTTATGAAGGAATCAGCACTCTTGTGCTCAACCAGAAACAAATGTGTGTATCTTTTTAAGAGCTTCCAGCCCATGCATTTAAGCGCTACAATAAAGTTAGATACGCAATTTAAAAGTTAAAGAACATGAAAGGGGCAGCTTCGCAGAAAGGGTTGTTTGTCGTAGTTATGGGTGGGTTAACTGGAACCGCTATAACAGCATGTAGGTGGCAATACAACCGATACCTGGAATCAAAACGAAGGTGGGACACCATTTTTGAGACATTACGAGCAGAAAAACCATTCACTCTCACTCCCAAGGAGCAAGTTGACTTTCCATGGGCTAAAGACAGTAATGAGATCCTCGCGTGGGAGTACAAACTTGTGAAAATTAGAGGAAGACTCAAAAGAGAGAGATATTTTATCAGGAGATTCAAAGAAGGTCGGCTCGGTTATGTTGTCCTCGCGCCTCTTATTACTGCTTCGGCGACTGAGGATTCAAATCAAGCTCCAGCCGAAACCGGTATCATTGTCAACCTAGGTTGGGTTCCGCATGAATATCGAGATGAATACGAGAAAAATGGCAATCTTGTCCCTATTAATGTATTTTTTTTCTTACATTTTTTCCATAAGCTTATTTTTCCTTACTATTGCTGCAAAATAGAAAGGCACGCTCGAGACCATGGAGCAAGAGCTTGAAAAAATTGAAAGTAAATAAATATTTTATAGCCACCTCAGCTCATTTTCCTAGGCGAATTAAAAAATGTCCAGATAAATCCCGTCCCACCAGACGCCAGAACAACTGAGATCGTTGGCCTGATACGTCAAGGAGAGAAAAAGGACTATCTGTATCAAACAAAGAAGCATCTCCAGGATATGGGATACACATTTATTTATTTACCCGTGCTCGTAAGAGCATTCGGATTGCAGAACGTCGAAGCCGCGTCAACAGCATTCCTTGAGAGGATTCAGCTCGAAGAAGAAGATTCTGAAGAACTCTATCCTGTTCCTGCTACGAAAAATACATTTTTAAAGCCTTATCTTACACCCGAAAAGCATGCGCAATACGCAACGTTCTGGGCTTGCAGCACTCTCGTCGGAACGACTTCGATCCTTTCAGTTTTAGGAGTCTTTAAGCTCTTCAAAAAATGATTCTATCATATTTTAACTCTCATTAAGCTTTTTTGTACTGTAGTTAGTTCATTGAAAATCAATCACATGAAACTGAACGAAATTACTGCTATCTAAGTAGTTTTACGAAGTAGCCACACCGAAAAAAAATATATATAGGTCTCAAAACGAAACTTCCAGTCGCAAATACTATTTAAATTCTCTGCGAAACTCCTTGAGCATCTCATCAATTTTTTCAAAATACTTTGAAGGCTCAGCGAGTTCTTTCGTTTCTTTCTCCCTCCTCATTTTCTCTTGCTTCTCAACTTGCTCTTGACGAGCAGATTGAAGCTTTTTAAAATCATCTTCATCCATCCGGCCCATGAAAGGATACATTGCAGGGTTATAGTGGTTTTCATTCAGAAGTGTTGTGTATTTCGAGATTTCTCTCCCAACCAGCAGTTCGAGATCTGTGGTTTGCATGCCTTTATCATCGGAATCAAATGTCCCCTTGTAATTGACGGGAGCTTGATTATTCTCTCTATTTGCATTCGTTGTTGCGGCAGCATTTTCGTTAGTCTGTCCTACAGTTGAGCTTGCGAGTGCTTGCAGATACTCTTTGGAATCCATCACGAACTTAGAATTTACATTATTTCGCATCTCTTCAAGGTTGAGTGTTCTCTCTGCAAGAGCTCCTGTCCTTCCATCGTAAAATTGAATATGCTCTGGACCAGCTTGGTTAGGATGATTATAATTTCCTTTATATTTAGGCTCTCTAAACTCTTGATTTCCACCCTCCTCACGTCGATCCAATACAACTCGGTGTGGATCTATTCCCATCTTTGCGCTTGCATCTCTTATTTGCTGCGCGAACAGTTTCCTACCTGCTTCTATTTCTTGCTTTAGAGTTTCAACTCTATTGTTAAACATTGCATTGTATCCTTCTTCCTCAACTTGATAGCTTTTTTCAGCGAGAATGGGTCTTCCTCGATTATTATTAGCGGAGTCCTGTCTCTTTTGGTTCTCTATTTTCTCATAAACATATTCGTTCACATCTTCAGGAGAGTAATACTCTTTCGTTGAAAAGCCGTCATTTCTGCTGTCATTTTCATAGCCTCTATGTTGACCTCGCTGAGTAAAACCTTCAGCATAGGTCTTGTCATCTTTTCTTGGAGCCGGATTTGTTTGCACATCACTCAGAATATCGCGGGTAAGTTCTCTCATCTGCTCTTTATTTTTTTCTTCAAACATCAGCTCCTCCTCTTTTTGCCTTCTTCTTTCTTCTTCTTTCATTTTGGCTTGCTGAGCACGTTGCTCATTGAGCTCTTTCAGCCATTGCTCCTTAATTTGCTCTCTTCGATCGACGGTTTCCTTGGCATTCTTGTCAGCGAAGTATCCGTTTCCATTTTCAATCGGTAAAGGAGGCTTCCTCCCATATCCTGGTCCTCCTGGTCCAGCTGAGTTTTGGAAAGCATGAGCAAAATCGTTCTTTTGCCTCTCGAAATTGTTATGGTAATTGTTCGCTGGGTAAGGAGCGATATATTGTCCAGAGCCGGAGCGAGCTTCTTCTTGTTGGCTTGATAATGGTTTACGTCTAACATTATATTCTCGGATTCCTGTTCTTCCAAATGGATAATTATCCATATTCTGCTGAAGGAGCTGCTGCTCCTGCCTCTTGAGCTGCTCATCCCGGCTTTGCTTCCTGGCCATCTGTTCTCGCATCTGCTCCTTTAACTCTTGTGCGTAGATCTCTTTGCTGCTCTTAGCTCTTGAGAGACTAGCTCTTTCATCGTACGGATTCCCCATGCTTAAATTAGGTTGACTGGATTGGTGGTAATCTCTCGCTGAAGAAAATCTCTCCGTGAATACGTCGAGGGTGTCCTTTGATTGACCGCCTCTGAACCAGTCTCTGGTGACTATTGACATTCAATCGCAGTTTTTAATTTTTATATGAACTTCTCATAGTGTAACTTAATTCCGTTATCAGCGACGACTTTTGAGAACACAAATTCTGAATCAGTTTAATTTCTATACGAGCTCTGAAACAAGATTCTTTCGATGCTCTCTCATGATGCATATATTTCTGAAGGGATGAAGTTTCAGATTCGCATACAATTTTCGTTTAGAGTTGTCTTTTCGATGAATATTCTGTTACTTTCCTGGAAAATACTTTTATTAACACCCTTTCCTAAGCTATAGTGCCTGGAAGACAGAAAAAAGGGTTCATCTGAAGGGTTCTCTTATTATCAAGCTTTTAAAGAAATTGCTTTTCTTTTGAAAAATTGCATATGGAAACTCTACAGATGCTATGGAATTCTAATAAGAAAGAGGCTTTGGTATCTTCAAAGCTAGCAATTGATGAGAAATTCACTTACTACTCCATTTTATCATGTTTTGTAATGCAAGAACTTTTTCAATAGCAACATTATCATAAATATCATTTACAGTCGAGGGTTTGGTTCTAGATTCAAAATTCAAGGCCTAACCTCTATTGTTTTCACCACCAGTCTTCAAATTGACTCATTTCTCCAAAAAAATATTATGACTAAGAGATTTCAATTCCTTCAGAGGATCTTTTTGGATTTACACACTAAATTTGTATAATCCAATTGCTTATTTTATCTTGAAGGACAATAAGCTGGGATGCTTTCCTTCATTTGCAAGAACCTAAAGGGACATCGATCCCTGCAAGCCTCTCTACCAAGAGCCTTCATAACTCAAAATAATAAGGATCCCGTTCGTGTCCGCAACTTTTTCGAGTTGGATCCTCTATTTCCAGGCAAACGATTTCAATTTCCAAACTCGAAATAACTTTATGCACTTCTCTTATAGATATGTATGATCCGGACCGTTACACTCCACCTGAACGACTCCCTCTCGATGACGTTAAGGAAAAACTGAAGAAGTAGGACAATATTTTCTGCAAAGTTCAATTTGCATATATCTTAAATCATCATAGGAAAAGGAGATCCTCCGTTAACTTTTTCTCTGTTTCTGCAAAGCGACAACTAGCGCAGCGCCGTGGGTCCCGCCTCACAGGGAAACTGGATCAGAAAATCGAGGGCAGCCTCAAATCCCAAAAAAAACAAAAGGCTTTGAATGAAAAGAGAGAACTCCTGGCAACTGTGGCTGAAAACTTCCTCATCGACGCCGATTTATCCCTTCCTTATAACTTCGGCTTCGATCAATTCATCTTCCAGCTTAAAGAGAGATCTTTCTCTTCAGATACTGATTCATTTATGGACGACCTTGATAAGCTTTTCACTAAGCTGTCCTATGCCAATGATCTCGAACTCATCGAAATGCATAAGCAAGTCTTGGCGGAGAAATCAAAGGACAGCTACAAGGATAAAGCTCGGGCTATCCTTTTGGATCATGTGATTAATAAAATCAAAGAACAGCGCCAAGGAAAGGCGGATAATCAAAAGCACTTAGAATCCCTTTTTGCTGATAAAGAGTTCCTCAAATCAAATTTGAGTCAGACCAGTAAGAACTATTTCTCCTAGGGTGTCTTAATAGCCTTATTTTCAAGATCTTGAAGGCGATTTTCTCACAAATGCTCAGAGTAAGCTTTCGCCTGAAGCCGTGGACAGAGAGGCACGAAGATTGGCACAAGAGACCGTAGATAAAAAATTAGCATATGAGAGACGTATGCTTATCCAGCTTTTAATGCGATAACTAATGCAACGATTAGAAAGGAGAAGAGCTTCCAAAGAGATCATTTTTGGAGATGCTGCAGACCATATGGAAGCTGTTGACCCGGTTTACGAGAGCGATGGATTTGGAGAAGTAGCTAGAGACAGCGACAGGGAAGATTATGAATGTAGGAGCTTCTTTGAAAAGGAATTTTTAATGAATTTTGGTTCTGTAGATGATGGCAATTTTGAACCTTATGAAGACCCTGAAGCGAGAGGAGTCTCCCTCGATGAATACAGAAAATTCGTTAAGAAGGAAGCGAGAAAGAGCAAATACCTTAGATCAAAGACCGAATACCTCGATAAACTCGCGAGAGGAGAACAAAAAGTAGTCATAGATGAGGATGTTGAGGAAGCCGAGATCCTTGAGACAGAAATGAGGAAGCTTCGTGGAGATGAAGCAAAGAAACGTGTTTCTGAAGATCCTTTGGAAATTGATGCCGCTAATCTCGCCAGAAGCGCACTCGGTAGGACCTATCACATTATAGAATGTAGTAATTTGTTGCTGACTCTACTAGCATGCGATCCTGAGCTGAGAAATCTTTTAAGAGAAACAGGCTTCAAGGGACTCATTGGAAAGCCTACCTTCCAAGAGGCTTTACTTGAGGCTGAAAGAGTCTTATCCAATATTCCGGTTTCGCTGAGATCTAAACTGAACACCAAAGAAAGCGAATACTCTTCACAGCTTTACCCTGCTGAAACGAAAGATATGTTCTGGGGCAACCTATCAAAGGTTATTATGCCATCAATTCCAAGTAAGCAATCTGTATTGTGAGAAAATTTGCTCACGTTTTGATTCAAGAGACGTTCCAGGAGGAGCAGAAAAAAAAGGTCACTGCCTTAGAAGTGGAAGAGGCAGAAAGAAGAGCATTGGAACAACAAGCTAAGGAAGGCGAGAAATTGGAACCTGGCCTTACTATGAAGGATGTACTCTTTAAATTGGCTGAAAAGAAGGATGTAGCACGAAGTGACCAAGAGCTGACTTACAATGAACTGACTCAGGCTGAGCAGCAAGAACTCGAGATTTTTAAGAAGATCAGAAAGGATCCTTTCTTCCAGCATCACATTGCTAATCATTTGAGCTTCTTTATCGATAGAAATCAAGAACTTCAAGCTAAAAAGAATGGCATTGAGGCCAACGACGAAATCAATTTCGAAGACTACCCAACCCTACCAAAAAGCTTCTATGAGAATGCTGAGAAGCTCCTCCAACCAAAAATTTATAATGGAGTTGCATTTGGTAAAGGGTCCAGAAAGACCTGCTCAGCTCTCGCCGTACTGAAGGAAGGAGAAGGAAGGATTACTGTTAACGGCAGAAATTTAATCGATTACTTCACTGATGGATACTTCAGATTCCCAATCGTTGCTCCACTCTACCACACAGCGATGGCGGGACACTTGGATGTGAGAATTTATTTGTGGGGAGGCGGTATTAATGCCAAATCTCAAGCTGCCCAGCTTGCAATCTCACGCGCATTATGTAACTTGAACCCAGGCTTCAGACAGATTCTCAAACCAAGTAATTACATTTTTCGCTTAATCTCAGGCATCTAAACTAATAATTTTTCTAGTTGAATTGCTGCGTGTTGACCACAGAAATGTCGAGCCAAAGCATACTGGACTTTACAAAGCAAGAAAGAAATATCCATACAACAGACGTTAGTCGTGAAAGTCTTTCTTTTCCATTTGTGCATATAAGCATCAAAAAGCGAATATTTTTGATCATTAAGGTTGCATTGTTAAGAGCTGTTTGACTGCTACAAAAAAACACCGCTATTTTTTCAATAAATATTGCGAGGAGGTTAAATGAACTCAAAATAATTCCTAGTTACGACACAGCTTGAAACTCTTTTTTTTTTTAAAAGAAAGAACGCATCGACATAACATCACAGATACTGCTAATAAATTGGCTCATTAGAGGGGTTAAGTTATCGAGAAGGACTATTTCCTTTTCAAAAGAAATAGAAATTGCATGTTTTACACATCAGCTTGGGAAGAAGGAAATTAGCTTGGATAAAATACTATTCTTTAAAAATATATCAGCATTTCTCTCTTCTTTGTAACATTGGATCAGTTAATAGCGAACTTTAACGTAACAAAATATCACGCATAGGACTTGTACAAACTTCATACACAAATCTTTACTCAGCTGTCGAAGAAGCTGGGATGTCTGTGAAATATACATCAAATAAATAGGCAGGCATCTAGTTTCTTAACAGGCCTTTTCTAAATAAGAGCTCTCTTATCATCAGAATAGTCAGAGAAGTTATCGTAAATAATTCTTAGGTGTCGGCCTTTCAAAGCCACTCCCATAGCTCCTCCCTTGCTGTGTGTTTCCAAACCTATGGAATGATTGGTTCGTAGCAAAAGATTGACTGTTCGATCTCTCTTTAAGAAAAGACCGACTTCGTGACCGGTCGTTCGAGTTTCTATTTTGATCGCCTTGGAAGTTGTTCGTTCTCCAGCTAGTCTTCTCAGATTGGTAGCCTCCGGTTGGCGTTGAAGGATAAGAATTTTGCGTGGATCTAGGGTAATTTCCATTATTTGGGTATCTGCTCTGGTTATTTCCACCGAAGTTTGATTCTTTTCTAGCAAATTGATTATTCATTTTCCCAAAGTTCTTATTCATTTGCTCGTAGTATTGATTTTCTTTCTCACGTTGGACATACTCTGCTGGCTTAGGCTCTGAGCATTTATTACAATTTTGCCTATTCTTGAAATTCACGTTTCTGCAATTAAAGCATTGCCAATCTCCTTCTTTAAATAGACCAGGAGGCCCGAGTTTCGTCACAGGAATTCGGAGAATTTCATCAATTGGTTTCGGAGCTTCGCAGCTGAAGCAGCTTGTCTTCGTTGGGAAATTAAGACCCTCACATATTTGGCATTTCCAGTGGTCTTCATCATCTTCAGGCCTGCATTCAGAACCATTTCTGAACCTTCCTTCATTCTCTTTTGGAGCTTCATATTGACGAGAATTATTGAAGTTTGGAGACGTGAACCACGAAGAATCGGTTGTGTTGAAGTCCATTCTGTTCGAGTAGGTTCCTCTATCTTCATTCTCGACTTCAGGGGAAAGCAGTCTTTCAGCTTTTTCAATCAATTCCTTACGATATGCAGGAAGAGATCCAGAGACAATGACTTTCTTCAAGGGCTGAGTGTCTCTCAGGTAGTCTGGAGCCTCTCTCAAAATTTCAAGTCTGGATTTCCTTCTATCAGTCGTGGACTTGGGAGCTTCCTCAGCTTTGTAACTTTGGCTGTTCTGGCTTTCTTTTCTGTCTGTCGTAGTCCCAAATTGAGGAGATGATTTCTCGTATTGGTTCTCGGAGTATCTGGAGGCATTATACGACTGAAAATTGCGGCTCTGTGAAAATGAAGGTGAGTTTTCTGACTTTCTCATATAGCCTTGATATCTATTGGTGTCGTAGCGAGACATATTACTGAAGATATTCAGAATCTTTGGAGTTTGAAGTTGATCCTTAATTTTGTTTAAATTTTGATTTGAATTCAAATTCAAGTGGTTATCAAAGACAAACTTCTAATAAAGGTATTTAAGATTAGTGGACGGAGCCAAATCCGTAATGCCATTAATAGTACTCATCCATGAACTTCCTCAATTGAAATGGAAATTCCAATGAGATTCCTTTTCTGGTTTGACTACAGATATTTAAGATCTTTGAAATGCCTTCATTTTTCATTTTTTTTTTTTAGTTGTGAAAAGTGAAGTCACAAAAGAATCGTTGGAGAACACTTTACTTAATCTTTTTTTTTTTGAATTGTACTCCAAAACCAGATACCTTATTTTCTTTCAATGAGTTGCAAATTGATGTAAGGTGATTTTTTTTTTTAGAACTATAAACGTGTCACTATTTCAAATCCGTATTGCCAGCCGTTGACGGTTTTTTCGATCATATTGTACAAATGTTCAATCGATTTGTTGAGGCAGAAGCGTATAGTTTGGGCTATGATCTCGAAAGTTTGGACACTAAAATTAAAGATACATAGCTTGGATAAATTAAATTAAACTCATTGAATCAAAGTTCTCATCCATGAAAAAATTGTGCTTTCACAGCAGTGCTTCTGGCCGAAATATTATCTTTTATGTTCTATTCGCTTCTATTGGAGTACTTTTTGTATCAATGAGGGATGCCAGTTGGCGCTCGGCATAATGGTCACTGTTTTGCAATTTAAAAACTCTGTTGCGATAGTTGGAAGAAACACAGGGTTATTAATATTTCTTTTTGGGATGGGGGAGAAACATGCTTTTTCAGATGGTTTACTCTATCCATAAGCATAAAACGAAATACTAAGTCCCACAAACAGAAAAGTGAGCCAACAATATGATGATGATTCACTGGGACGAATTTTCAATAAAAATCCTTAGACAACGATTAAATTGGATTGTGATGTAATGACAGATTTTGTTGCTTATTCTCAAGTATAGTCAGGACAATCTTGATGATTCTAAATATTTGAATAGAAATTTATATATTTATTCACTCGAGAAAGAGCTCGAATTTATATAAGATGAAAAGGATATCTTCTATGATAAGAAATATGATTTAAAGGGAATTTTATTAAAACATTTTCAACATCTCATCGTCGCACATACGAGATTAAAAAATCAATCATCCTCAAGATTTGAAATTACTCAATTTGCGCAGCTCTTTGTAAACAAGTTCTATATTATCCTCTTCACTAAATCGCGTTCTATCCACCTCGAAGCTCGAGGAAATAGTGTCTTTGGGCTCCACAACCAACTTTAGGTGACTTTCAAGACTTTTCTCATTATTTTGCGAGAGCCCTTTACCAAGAGTAAATGATTTATTCCTGGTTAATGGTGGCATGTCTGCCTTGAGTTCAAGACTTTCATCAGCTTCATTCTCGTTATCGTTCTGAGAAATCACGTGATCATTCATATATTGAATCTCGACTTCAAGCTGGGACAGTTCTTCTTTAAACTGATCTCTAATTGACGATGCCTTTTGTTTACACTCTTCTCCAATCTGCCTGATCAATTCATCAAGGAAATGAACTGCTTGCTTGAGTCCCACAACGACACTCGTGAGCTGTTTTAGCCTGAAAAAGCCTTTATTTATGGATTGTGAGCCAGGCACGAAGGAAGCCCTTCTCATTTGTTGTACTTCCTTGATTTTTAATACCTTTAATTCTTTTGCTTGCTGCTGGTATACCTTTTTATCGGCCTCTAACAACTCTATTTCTGCTAGCAGTTCTTTGTTTCTTACTCTAATTCGTCCAATATCTGTTCTCAGATGCTCACATTCTTCCTTCATGCTATTATGTTGTCGAAGTGCTGCTGCCAATTGACTTTTCATTCGATCCGTTTCTTCAGCGAAGGCGGTGCTATTCGCTCGAAAAGCTTGATCTAAACGTAAGTATTCACTCTTCATCCTCTCTGCTTGTAAATAAGCCTCTTTAAGCTTCTGTTGCAAAAGGCCGATTTCAGCTCCTTGGGATTTGAGACCGCTTAGCAGAGATTCTTTCTGCTGTTTCAATGCATTATTCTCATTTTTCAAATTTTCTGTTTCTTCATTTTTCTTCTTCAGCTCTTCTCTCAGCTGTAACTCCCTTTGAGCTGCTTCTTTGGCTAAACCCTCAATTAGCTGCTGGGCCTGTGATGCAAATTGGCTCCTCATTTCATTCAGGACTTTTTGAGAATCCTGATTTTGAGTTTTTTCGGCCTCAAGCTGCTCTTCCAACTCTTTAATCTGAGTTTTGAGTTTTTCGTTCTCTTGTTTCATTTTGGTTTTATTGGCCTCTTTTTGTTTAGAGCCGTTGTCTGGATTGAAAGTGTCTACTCTTTGAGTGAGCTGATCGTATTCTCTCTGCAAAGCAGCATATTTTTCTTTCTCGACCTCGATTTCATTCGATAGACGGAAATACTGATTCTTTCTGGCTTCCTTTTCCAGTGCCAGTTCTTCGGTTAGCCTTCTATTATTAATAGTCAATCTCAGCATCTGATCTTCTTTCGATCCGTTCTCAAAAGCAGATTGATTGAAAACAGATTGGTTGAGTGAACCGATAAAATTAGAATTGAGTCCTTTCTCATCTTCCTCAGCGTTGTGATTCTCAAGTATTTTATCGCCAAAAGGAGGTTGCATTCCTCTATCTAAAGTAATAGCTGAAGGCATTCCACTGACCGCTAAATCTTTCAATAACTCTGAGGATTTACCTACCAAGAGAGTACCATTAAGAGAGTTGCGTGAATTTGCTGGGGGACCTTGAGTGTCTTCATTTTCGATGAACTGAGTCGGTGATCCTTCCTCAGGCATCATAGCCACTTTTTTAGGCTCTATCATGAATGGAGCTACCCCTTTCTGTGAATTGGTAAAATTCTGAGTTGCTCGCTTCCGATATGAAGAATGTCCAGAGCTTGGATCAGAATCTAAAGTCTCTAGATATTTACTGACAGCTAAATTGTCAGGTTCGCGACCCGTTTTATTGGTGGCACGGCTTGACGCTGTAGTTGGCCAATCAGCTCTGGTTCCTCCTCTAGAGGTAGCAGAATTCGCTGGTTCTTGCATTTTGATGATATTTGAAATTTGCAGCTTAAAAAGCGAATTATTTGAGGCTCGCCTCTCATTTAATCTTGGTTCTAACAGACTGCTATCAAGCTTCTGCTGCTGCACATTATATGAGTTTCTCTTATTGGTTGTTGGGCTGGCGGAGGTGTTTTTTATTGGAGGGTGATTGCTTTCCTTCCTCAACATCCTGTCCGGTGTGACCGATTTTTTCGTCGTCTGTGTCTGAGTTTCGACGACTCTTGGTGTTTTTTGTTGAGGTTGCTTTATTAAGGAGAAACTCTTATCAGTTTCAGTTTCAGTTTCATCCGTATAATGTGAAGTGACACCTTTTCCCAGAAACATGGTTTTTGAGTGCTGACTCTTCCGAGTTCCATTTGCTGGTTTTTCATAGGCGCCCACTGACTTTTTTCGATTAGCTGTTTCCATATGGACCCTCTCATTCTGGGGAGACCTTGAGCTGCCTTTGGCGGTTGAATTGTCTAATTTATTTAATACCCTTGAAATTAGGTCTTTTGCGGAAAACTCATCTGCCATGGTGTGTAGGTAGCTTTCGTCACCGCTTGTCTTAGTCTTTGGTCGTTTTCTAACTGCCTCAGACGACTTAGACGATTTCATCTTGCATTTTTTATGTTACGTAATATTTTATTCAGTTTAAATAGTTAAGCAGTAAAAGTAAAGCACTCTCCTTGGGTTATTCTGCTTATGCATGGAGCCAATACATAAAATTGACTAGAGGAACCCGGCGAGTGACTACTGGATCCTGCAGGGATTAATCCTCCTTTTTTGATTTTGTATATTCTTGGTAATAATGGGAAATGTCTCACACATGATAGTTCTATGGAAAGAATACAATGATGTTGAAGTTTTTTACTCTCAGAGAACATAATTTATAAGGATTCTCTTTGAATTTCGCGTATATCGCAAAGTGAAACAGAGGAGAGAAATATTCAGCTACGAGTATTAAATCTAATATTTGAATGTGTTTTACGTAATATAATCCATATGACGCACCAACTTAAACACTCTTGAGTCGATCTTTAAACTCTTAAATTATTCCATCAAGGAACTAAAACAAGAGAGGGTTCAACACTCTATAAAGTTGGATAAATCAGCGAACAATCTCACAAATTATGAAAGACAGTAGAAAAGCATTTTAAGTCAGTGCCACTTGAAGAGCCTGCAGACCCTTGGCGACTTTTTCATTATCTAAATGAGAACTCAATATTGCTTTCAGATCGGCTCCGATAGCTCCTTTGACAAGATCTTTTCGGTCTTGGTCTATTTTGGCCAACTTAGTCAGGTCTGCAACAATCCAAGCAATCGTTTCATGATGCTGCGTGTGTTTCAAAAAACTTTTGATAATCCCCTGAATTGCCTCCGTTTTATAATTTTCCTTGAGGAAGTCGAAGCTTACCACCTTCAAAATCTTAAGTAAATGACTGAACTTCAAAACATTTTTGCTGGTAGTGTCTTTTTCTAAACTCGTCATGATCAGATCGAGAACCCCTTTCTGCTCCTTAGGTTCTGCCACTGCAATGAGAAAAGAAATAATCTTTGAAACATATCCAATACGTTTATCCTGCCAATGTGCATCTGTAATCTTCAATAAGTCTTGAGTAAAACTTGCCACGAATGTTAACGGTAGGTCTTTAGATGATACTTTCACCACGTGCTTAAGAGAGTTGAGATATGCATATTTAAACGATTGATTTTCTTCTTTCGCATATTTCGCGTACAGCATTTTGTAAATGTGCTCTTTCTGGCTCGAGCCTCTAGCAATGCATTCAAAAACTTTTGCGATAGCCTTCAAATAATCTTTCTGATCTTGATAGTCGAGTATAGCTCTCAAAGCCATCGCTTGTAATTGCGGCAGAAACTCCTTGATAGAGTGACCGAGCTCCTCAAATGCTGAGATCCTCTGCAGGACTTTAGTTCTTATATCAAGTTCAGATCTAAACGCGGCTGCTCTAATTAGCGGACCAACTAACCTCGTGACGAAAGGCTGAAGGAACTCGCTCTTAGTATACTTGGTCACGTACTCGTAAGCCACCAAAGCGAACTTGCAGTCATCTGTTGAGCCAACTGCCAATGAAGTTGTCATGATATGCAAGAAAGGCTCAATGCCATTTTCAATGGAGAAAGCACGTATATAAAGCTCTTGCTGTTTGTTTTGAGTCTGCAGCAGACAGAATCTGACTCTCTTTACAAAGCTTTTTAATGCTACAAAACACGCGGACTCTTCAAGGAAGCCGAGAGCAGCTTGATGTATCTCGTTCAAGAAAGAAAGTACTTTTTTGTCTTCGGATTGAAAATAAGCACTTGTCCCAGTTAAAAGGAGAGGGATGTGCTCGTTAAATGGTTGGTAAGTATGACGGAAATAAAAGCGGAGCGCCTGCAAACCGAAATAGACTTTCTCCCTTTTCCACTCGTAGTTGGAGCTTTCAATGAGATCGTAGCAATTCTGAAGGAAGTATGACACTCTATCCTGAGTCAGGTTCACTGAGAGTTGATTAATGCAGTAGATTATCGTAGATTTAATCGCAGGGTTGCACTCTTCATCAAAGAATTGTTCGAATAGGAACACAAGCCTCTTGTCCTTTTTGGTGCTCTGATAAAGCTTTGGCCCAATGGTCTCCACATTTCCAAGGATAATATCAAGTTTATATTGCCGCAGTGGCTCTGAGAAAAGCATGGATTCAAAGTATTTGCTGTAAGCTCCCAGGTTGGGAGGGATCATCTCATTAAAGAACTTCAAATATTTCGAATAATCCTCCGAGTCTTCTTTAACTTGTTCAAATTCGTCGAAGAATTCCGTCATCGTTGTCTCCAGTACCTTGCTGTGAGGCGGACATTTAAGAATTAAGGTGTTGAGAAATTGGCAAGAGTAATGCCGCAGGACGTCCTCGGATGTGATCAAGAATTCTCTCACAAACTTGAGAAGAGGCTCCTTCTTGTGATTAATATAAAAGTTGCTTTCGGGAGAGATAATCTTATTGAGCGCTAATCATTTAGTAATAGGTGTTTTACTAACTAATGTAAGAAACCAAATTTTACCTAAGAATAAATTATTGAACTTTCTCTTGTCAGTTGTCCAGTATTTTTCTTTCAACTCAGGTAAAAAGACGATGATACCTTCAAGCACGCATCCTCCGTACTGTTTCGAAAATTCTTCGAGATACAATTTGATGGTATCAAGGAAATGATAACAGTTGGTCAATAAATTTATAATTTTTTCAAGGAGCGGTCGGAGTATCTTTTTGATCGTCTGCTTTTGCTTCACGACAAGCTCTTTCCAAAGCTAGAACAAAAAATATTTAATTGATTCCCTCTAATGAATTGAAAATGTCTAGCTTACTTTGGCTGCGTCGGCTTTGCTAAAAGGATCACTCTTGAGGATATGTAATGAACACAGAATCCTCTTTAAAATGACATTAAATTCCTCTTCAGACATGTTTCCGATGTGCACGGATTCTTTCAGCACCTTCAACATTTCATCAATCAAATAGATCGAGCTGACTCTTTTGTTTGGATTCTCATGGAAGAGCCCTTCTTCGACGGGTTCAAGCAGCGTTTGGATATCCTTTGCTCCGAATATTTGGATTAGATTTTTAACCACAGAGAAAGCGAGGTGTCGTAGATTTTCGTTTTCTTCGGCAAGACTATCCATGATGCTATCGAGCAGATCGGCAATATAAGGCTGAAATTGATTTTCCATGATATTAGGCAAATAGACGAAAATCCTTGTGTAGCTCTCGCGGATGTAACTGTTCTCGTTTCTGGTAAATAAGAGGAAGTTTGGCAACACCTCTTTGAAATATTGATATCCTAGCGCATAAGTGACTTCACTTATTGCCTGGGCAGCGCCGGTTCTTTCAGCTGGGGTTGCCTCTTTATCCTCAAGAATGTTTCTCAAGGAGAGCACGACTTTGCTTGATTTCTGAATGCCCAATTTTCTTGCTAACGACGCATACGCCTTCGAGGAGATCTCACTAATTTGGCTCAAACTACTCTGCAACGAAGCAAGCAGGATATCTAAATAAGGTATGATGTCGTCTGGGTCCTTAACCAGATCTGAGATGTTTTCCACCAGCTGCGACGATTTCTTTTTGATGGCGAGATCACGATTACGCAGACCATAATCAATGATGGGAATAATTAACGAGAGGGAAGGAGCATCAATGTAGTGGGTGAATTCGAGTTTTAGCAGTGCCTCCAATCCGTTTTTATTCTGCTCATAAGGGTCGCTCAGCGCCTTGATGAGAATATCCAAAATACTCGAAATTTCTGGGCTTTTTATGGTTGACCCGATTTCTTTGAGCGCATAGTTGGCAGAATCTTTCACCTGGATATTCGCGTCTGAAATCGCTCCCGCTAACTTAGGCACAATCTGCGGGAGACAGCTTGACAGCTGCTTTGGTGCGCAAAATGTCATATTGCCGAGGATTGAGATGCTGGCGACCTTAGTTCTCCAAGATTTATCATCGACACCTACAACGGAGAAATTAACCAATTAGACAGACTCAAAATAACCAACCTTGAAGGAGCAATGGGAGAATTTGCTTGACCCCATAAGTGCTCAGTGTTGACATCAGTACCTTCGAACATCGTAGACTCTGACTCCGGATATCTTCGTCTTGGCTTCCAAAAAATTTCATTAACACGTTTAGGATATGGACCAAGTAAGGTGCGATAATCTTCTGAAGGTTTTCAGCAAGAGTCTCGATAAGGACCAAAACCGACAACTTTCTGCTCTTGCTTTCCTTCTTCACGTCTAGATCTTGCATGAGGAAATCCATAATCTTCATCTTTTCAAGGTATTTCATCCCGAAACCTTTCACAAACCCTGCCAACAGGTAGGCTGAGCCTCGCATATTATCAAGCTTTTCTTCGGTTTTCAAGGAAGCAAGGAGATCTTCAGCTATCTTGATCGGGTTCTCAAAAAAGTTAATCAGGTTCGGTAAGCATTTTGCCAGCGATTTTTGCAGCTGCACTGAAGAAGAATTTGCGATATTCAAAATCTTGTTGCAGATTGAAGGCACTTTAGAGGTGTCGCTCAAAAACGGAGAGGCTTGACCCATAAAAGTGATGGCTGTGGCATTAATTTGGGAAGAGAATTTTTTATCCAGGTACTTCTCTAGCACGCTGAGCAAGAGATCACCTTTTTTGGGCCCAACGATATTGATGAGTTCCATTGCGACTTCAACCGTTGTATCAGTTAGTTTCGGACGAGCTTCAGTGCAGTAATATTCTACGAAAGCTTTGAAGGCTTCGGTCAGTGATTCGTCGTCAACGAATTGAATGTTATCTTTTAAGAAGTGTGGGAGAAAGGCCAATGTCTCATCGTCGACTTGTTTGCCAACCTTGATCAACTTTACACCAGTATTAATCATTCTCGTGACGACAATCTTTGAGCAATTGGGTATTTTTTCAAAGAGTTCTAATAAGGAGAGTAAGTGAAGATGTGATGAAAAAGATGGTTTTTTACCTGGCGCAGAATGGGAGAGGTTGTCAATGCGTTTTCGTTTATGGTTTTTAACGTACTCTAGAAAATCAAAGCTCTCGACGTCGCTAACTGACAGGTTCATTTTAAAATTCTCCAGGATTTGGGCAGCGAGCTCTTTAATTTCTCGTGTTTCGTCGTACTTAAGCGATAGGAGTTTGATATATCTGTCAAATGAAGAGATTAAATCAGGCTTTTCTATGCTGAGCAGACTTTCCAGTGTGAGCTTGCAGGCTGCTTGATTGTATTCCAATATACGAGCAAAGAGTTCATCGAATGACTCTTCCTTTGCCTTTTCCAGGAGAAAGATAAAAAAGCTCTTAGTGTCCTCAAACGAGCTGAGTTTATCGAGATGTTCGATAATCATATTGAGTATTTCTGTGGTGAACCTCTCAGCTTTAGCATTCTGGCCTATTTGGATAATAATTGACAATGCTGTCGTCCTTTCTTTCAAATTTATGCCTTTCACGCCAACGAGCAAATGCTGGCAAGAATCGTAAATTATTTTTGACCACACCTGATTGACTGCTTTGAAGTCCAACGTAGAGAGCAACTTCAGTACATCCGGAAGCTTATTGCTGAGTCCCTCGTAGAAAATCTCTTCTTTCGACGTTATCTTGCTGTAATATACTGCGCAAAGCACTGAGGCACGTCGTTTTATTGCTCTATATGGTGCAGAGACAAACAGATGGAAAAGAACATCTTGAATCTGCCCGCGGATGGCAGTTATCGAAAATAATGGTATAAAATCCTCAAAAATATTGTCGAAAAATTCAATGATAAATTGAGGATCTGCTTGCTGAATCACTGTCTTCAAGGCATCACAGACGACGCTAAGGTAGCTTAGCATTTTCTCTTGAAGGAGCGCAAGCCGTCTCATTTTCACTTCATTATCCACAAAGTATTTTGGCTCAATTTCTTCGTCAAAGTCCTCTTTTGATGGCTTCTTCGATGCTTTCAACCTTTTTTGAGGTGTATCAAACTTCGCTTTGCCGTCTTTTGGAGCTTTCGACTCTTTGATTTCTTTCGGAGGCTCATGAAATCCTAGGTGAATCCAAAGCTCTTTTCGAGCTTGTATACTTAAAAAGAAGTCGCTCCAGTTATCTTTGACCTCCTCTTCAAACCGCTTCAGTTCAGCGTTATCAAAGTAGTTCTCTTTCTTAAGCAGGAACTTCAGTCGTTCTGGTATTTGTGGCTTATAAATTTTTAATAACAAGGAGAACACTCCTTTAAACGTGTTCAAGAGTCTCCTATCCTAAAAATGATTGAGGTATTAACAAAAAAATGCTTTATTTTGTTGCGATTTACCTGCGAAAACATTCCTTCCTTCAGAAGCAAGGTGTCCTTGATATAATCATAATGCTTTTCGATAGCCGCAACAGCCCTTTGTTTAAACTCTTTATTTTTCGAGAATTTATAAAAGCACCATCTCTCAAGATTGAAGACTGGATGAGTGATCGCAATCATAAAGGATACCAGCGCTTGAGGAGTGATATTTTCTAGATCCAGCCATGGAATTACCAATTTGAAGATTGAAAAAATCCTGTAGATCAAATGGACCTCTGGCTGCAGGAGAAACTTCGCAATGACACCGTTTAGGAGCAGCGTCGCGAATTCGTGCTTTTTCTCAATTCGTTTCAAGCCTTGCACAACCTGTACAATTCTAATAGTTTTATTATTCACGATCTCGAAGAGAGTCGATTCCAAGACACTCATTCTCTCTTCTAACTTCTCATCCTGCTGGCAAAACGCCGAAAAGTTGTACACAATAATCTCGAATAATTGCAATATCTCGTAAGCACTCGCTTTCTGGAAAAACTTGAATTGATTGATATAGATCCCTTGGTCCAGGATAACCGTGATGTCATTCGGCAAACTGTTGCAAATCTTTTCAGATTTTTTCTCATATGCCAATCTGCTTGCGACGTGGAGCACGTTGAGTAAAAAGGGGAAACTAGAGATTATTTTGGCTGGGTTCTTGAAGCAAATCTGAATATAAGTAGTGTACACTGGCTCAAAGATTGTTTCAAGAGGTCTGAGCGCGTTTGGTCCGTCAGCGGCAGCAAGCAGGAATATCTCAAGCATTTTGCAAACAATGCTAAACACATATTTGTTCGGCGACGGACTGTTCAGAATTTTCTTATAAATTGTCCAATTGTCATCAGCAATGGTGATTGGCTGTGATTTGAATGTGGTAGCTCTGCTTAGACTTTCAAGGAGTCTTTCCAAATGCTCTTCACTCGCTAGATAGGGGACTGTCTTGGACATTTTATCACTCCAACTCGCGAATCCTTTGCTCCTCTCCCTAGGTAAATGGAATTAGATAACCCTTATATAAGTAACGTAACTTACTGTTCATCGAGAAGCTCAATAACATCGAGTGCCGCATGCAAGAGATACGCTTTCGCAGGCTCTGAGCTTTCAGTTAACACCATTGGAAGAAGCTTTTGTAGGATGTACTGACGTGCATCTTGTTTAGCACAGCGAGCAGCAATCAACTTAATTGTCTCAAGAAACTTCTTTGCGTAGACACCATTAAAAGAAAACAACTCCTTCAAATTTTCGAAGAGTAGCGTTGGAGCAATATCAGAAATATCAAGTGTAAGACCCTCTAATAGAGCATTCAGAGTATCAATATTGGACTCCGATCGCTTTATCAATTTAATCGCATTTGGGAAGAGCTCGCTCTTTAGAGTGTCAATGGTAATAATCTCGTTCAAGTATGGCGTGAGACGGATTTCTCTCAATGATTTATCGATCAAAAACTCTTCGTTGAGGCGGTTAAGGACAAATGGTGACATTTTTTTTAGCAATTCAGGTGTATGAGAGAAAAATCTCGCAATCAGCATAAAATCTTGCGAATCTTTTGTTTTTTCAAAGATCTCTTTGAGGATGTTCTGTGGAATCTCCTGCAACGTCAGAACAAGGAGTTTATCTCTCTTGCTGCTCCCATCATAGATCAACTCCTTATCTCCAATCAATTTAAAGGCAGTTAAAATGGCTCTAGCAACAACTTGCCAATTCATTGTATCTTGTAGCAGTTTCTTTCTGCTAAAGGTGAGAAACCGATAGGCTATTTGCAAAAAGCAGATGCTGTCTTTATTGTTATTATACGTAGAATTGAACTGTTTGCACAAAATGATAAATTTGCCAGGACCGTCATCAGAATGTTTCAATTTGTTCGCTAATTGGTAGGTTAAAGTGAGTTTCTTTTTGACATGTGTTGACCGTTGGATATCGTTCCAAAGGTCTTCAATGTCAGGTTCAACTGTGATTTTTTCGTCCGTGATATCCATTTGTTTGGGAGAAATATCAGATATGTTTTTATTGTACTTTATTCTAATTGGCTAATCAACAATAGTGAATATATACAGGCTTTTAGACGAATGAAATCAAAATGTAAATGAGGGAGTTGGTGAGTTTACTTTTTTTTTGTTTGTTTGCGAGGTACTTGGATTGAATGAAGGCTCGAAGTTAAGTTGAGCACAAGCAGGAAATCATGCTATTTATTTATTTGTCATTTTTATAACACCGATATTCTGCCAGATCACTGCATGATCATACTATGAAGGTAGATTTCTTCTTCATTGACTTTATTCTGAGAATTTATTTCATCATATTTTTCGAAATTGGTCCTTTCTGTCAACTAATAAGGCTTTGGTTATAGAGCGATTTTTATTTGTTTTGTATTAGTGCATTTGGTTTAAGTTATTAATTAATTTTAAAGCCACAAGTGATCAAATGTTGCAGGACTTCAATGGTCTTTTTGCAAGAGTTGGCAATAAGGTTATGTATGATATACAAGTACATCCCTACGTATCTAGGAATAAATAACATTTTTTTTAGAGTGATATCTACGGTGAGAGATTCGGAGGTGGGAAATTTGATGGATACAACTTTGGAGACGTCACTGGCACAGATTTCTCTGATGATTACATCGATTATGATCTATTGACCCCTCCTGCCAAAGGGCAGAACACCCAGCTCAAGACTGAACCAGCTCAAGACAGCGCAATTATTGTATAAGCTATAAATTTGATTGATTGAGCTCATAAAGCTAGCAAATCACTGATCAGAGCCTCGACACTTCCAAAGGATTTACTGGGAAGAGACTTGTTAGAAAGAAACCTCACGTAAAATAGCTATTTTGCCCGATATGTATCAAAATTATTAGCAGTCTCCTCCATTGACAGATCGTAAGAAACAAAATGCAAAACGTGTGAAAAATGTGAATCAATCAGGCGCACATAGGAAGATTTTCCCTTCGATACGGCCTGCCTACCCTCATCAATATTATCCGCAACCTCAGATGTATGGACATCCAGGCTATATGCCGATTCCTAATCCATATAACCAATACGCTCTTCCGCTTTTCAACCATGATCCTTACGGATATCTACAAAATAAGGCTCCACTGCAACCTTCTTTTGAGACTCAACTGCTTGATTTTATTTTAAAACAGAGAAAAGGCGATTCAGAAGATGCGGACTCTGAGTTTAAAAAAATTACTGCTCGGCAAACAGAAATGCTGCAAAAACTTACCTCAAAGTTCAAAGCCATAGAGGAAAAAAAGAAACATGAGCAAGAGCTTCAATCACTGCAAAAAGAAGCGTTAGAGTTACAGCAGCAAATTGAGAGCGCCAGAAAACAGTCTCATCGTAATCTACAACCTCTGGATACATACGGTGATAATTTAGACGACGACGATCACCCTTTGCATCACCAATATGGGTTTTCATCAGCACATAACTCCCCAACATTTGGCACTCCGCGGACCCATATCTCCAAGATTGCCAAGTTCAAGGAAAGTCATTCTCATAATCCAAGTCCAAGAAAACATTATGATCACCTTCATTCACCGCAGCAGCTATCGAAGAAAGGCATCAGCAACCAGAGTTCTGCCTTAAAACAACAGACAACTCCGTCCAAGTCTCATGGCTCATCAGAAAAGCTGCCCTACTTGTACCCGAATTTTTATAGCCACATTCATTCTTCTCCACGCATCGAATACTTCAGTCATGGTAATGATAAAGGAGCGAAAAATTCAAAGGGTTCTAGTGCTCTGAAATTTAAACTGGTTCAAGGCCCAGACAATAAGAAGATAAAAGATGTTATTGGGAAAGAACAGAAAGAGAGTGCCAAGAAGGAGCCAAATGGGACAAATTCGAATAGCAAGAAAGAAAAAGTGAAAGTTTCTCCTAAAACGGCGGCTAATCCTCAAAATGACGATGAAGATGACGAGGACGATGAAGAGGATGAAGAAGAAGATGAGGAAGGAGAGCTGCCTGATCTTGATGTACGAACTTTAATTTACAAACCAAAAAAGAAAAAGCCAAAGCAGACGATGCCAGCTAATCTGCAAAAAATCATGGACCTGATGAAACCTCAACAACCAAAACAGCAAGCAAAACCACAAAAACCTATCGGCTTTTGATTTTCTCATTCTTGACAGCTACCAATAAACAATTTATAAACTATTTTTCTTATTTCAAATCTGAACTTTTTGATACCCAATTCTTAGACTGTTTCTCACAATACTGAATTTGCGGGACTCCAGAACTCAATTCTAAATAATTGCAAATTTCGTCAACTATGAATAATATTTGCCAAATAGTGCTTGATCGATGTTCATTATGAGTGAAAGGTTGCATACTTATAAGGGTATCCACTTTTCTTGTTATAAACCACAATTGTGTGTAATGAAATAATAGTCAAGCTTTTGAAATTTTTTGGTGAGCAAACTGAATGACTTTTCAACGTGTCGTAAATTATCTTCGAAATTACACTATCAATTTATACTCAGGAAACTTTTGTTCTATTTTAATAATCAACCTGAATTAAATAAGAATTAAAACTCGGGAGCATGATTTCTGGGAAAATTGGTGACAAGACCATTGCACAAGACGAACTAACCAGCCTCTTTTCAGACTCTAAAAGTAACCAACAACAATCTTTACAATTCCAGCAACAAGGCAGCTTCAATCAAAATAAAATGCAAAATCATTTCGAACCTTCCAACAATTTCTCTCAGCCAAGAAGAGACCCTCTTCAGTTCATTCAATTCAGATACACTAACCCATTGAAGCCTCAAATGAGCCAGGATGGGATAATTAGCACAGATGTCGCCAAAATGTTTAACAACATCCAAGTCCCAGTCATTAATAATCTCGAAAAGTTGCTTCAAAACTGTGAAACGATGAGAGATAGCTATCAATCGCTTCTGACAATCAGCCAAGAGTTGAAGAAAGGAGAACAAATCAAGCCTAAGCCCACAGAAGTCACTAATACCAAGCCTACAGAGGTCAGCAACGTCTCGAGTGGACCGTGGGGTCGAGTTTCAGGAAGCAACTCGAATACGAATAAAGATAGCAGTAATTTAAGCAATAGCAAAAATACGTTCTCAAACTCGATGGAGACGGGTTTCAATGGAACGAAGTCTACTTACCCTTCGCAAAATTCAGGATACCAATCCCAAAACTCTGGCTATCCATCACAGAACTCGGGGTACCCCATGCAAAATTCAGGGTATCCGTCTCAGAATTCTGGCTATCCTACTCAAACTAACGTCTATTCGTCACAATACTCTGGCTATCCTTCTTCGTCTTCTATGAAAATCTCTTCTGTAGTTCGTGAGCAAGACGTACATAATTTTATCGCGAAATTCCAATGTACGCGAGCGACTGCTATTGGGTATCTAGAAGCTTTCGGCGATTTTAACACTGCTTGCGCAGAATTTCAAAAAAATAGTTAATTGTTTTATTTTTTGTTAATTACCTACTTCTCTCTCTTAAATCCACATGTGAGATTAGAGTGAGGCGATATGTAAGGTTCATATGAAAAAATCATTGAAAATATTAAAATCAGAGTAGCTTTGAAATCTTTTCCAACTGGAGAATGTAATTTGAAAAATTTGTAATCATATGGCGCAATGTAAAGCGGTTGGAGATACACTCTTCACATGAGGGCGTAATATCAAAATTGACTGCGAAAAATAATGAGCCAAGAATAATTATCATAAAATATCTTGATTTTGAACTCATGTCAGATTTTTTCTTTAACGAGTGCGAGGAAATTCAATTTTATTTGCAAATGAATCAACGAAATCGTTGTTATGTGTTGTTCAATATGTGAAGCGTTTGCAGGTTTCTCTTTTTTGCAACTACCAGAGAAAAGCTCAAGTTTTTCGATAATACGTCCTTAAAATTAGCCATAATATAACAAACGAAATGAGGCAATCGAATAGCAGCATCAGTCGATAATCCAAGTCATTTTAATCCAGTGATTAGTGGTGCTGATGACGTTGATAGCTCATCTGATCTGAGGGCTTTTTCCAAATTAATTGATCTTCACTGATGTGACTATTGATCATGATTAAATGAAATCTTACAGAAAAGAAATTATTAATAACTATCTGCGGAAAAACTTTCTTACTTTGAAGAAGCAGAAAATTATCAATGGAGAGCATAACCGATACATCAGAGCTATCCATCGCAACAGGTTGTTTCCTCGGGGCTCTTGTTGGAGATGCCTTGGGAGCTTTCTTAGAATTTAAGAGGGCAATCACAGAAGTTGACGTCAAGGAAGCTTTTAAGATGAAAGGAGGAGGTGTACACAAACTTGGTCCAGGCCAAATTACTGATGACAGCGAGATGGCGATGTCTCTGGCACACGGTCTCGTACAAGGAAAAAGAACTCTAGATTTGAATGCAATTGCTAGCCGATATGGTTTGTGGTTTGAGTCAATGCCGTTTGACATCGGCGGCACCACTCGCAATGCTGTTCCAAAGGCAGTGAAAATGAAGGAACATCAGGCAGAAATGATGCGAAAAGGAGCTGCGAAGTCAATTGATTCCCAAAGCAACGGGTCATTAATGCGAATGACTCCTATTTGCATCTGGAGCCGTTGCCTTTCTCCAGAAGATCTCGAAAAAGCGGTCATTGAAGAAATCTCTCTCACTCATCCAAATCCTGGAGTTCAGGCAATATGCGTGTGCTATGCTCTAGGCATCCATTATTTATTTCAAAAACCCGCAGATTACAAGGGAGCTTACGAAACTATGAAAGAATACATAAAAGTCAAAGGAGAACAAGCATGGCTCAGCATAATCGAAGCTCAAGAAAACGATCAGCTCACTGATGTGAAAAAAGCGTCTGGATGGGCTATCCATGCTTTAATCCTTGGATGTATTGTCTTCGAAGAGGTTTTACGTATCCCCAAGCAATGGAAGAAGTGCTAAAACTAGGGGGAGATACCGATACTAATGCGTGTATTGTTGGTGGATTAGTAGGAGCTTGTTGGGGGAAAGATGGGATAAAGCCAGAGTGGATAGAAGCTGTCCTATCCTATGATTCACCAAAAGGGGGCCCTCGACGCCCTAAATTTCTCATTCCAAAATATCATGCCTTAAAGTTAGTTGAGGGCCTTGTTTCGATTGCTCCTGAAAAACTTACAAAGGTTGGAAGCAAAAAGGAATATGAAATCAAAGATAAACAACTCAAACAGTAGGTTTGTGTTGAATTCGAGATTTTAATGCAGATTTGGATTGGATAACTGTTCAAGTCAACTCCACAACCGACGATCAGTTTATTATATCACATTGATTTCTCATTAGCAGAGTAGCAGTAACAGATAGTATTAAAAAATTTTGAGCAAAGCGATCTATATACTTACTATTGTTGTCATCGTTAAGATTCATTATATTGTAAGAGATATGAAATGAGATTCTACTTATAACAAATTTTCCTCCTAATGAATGTTGTTTTTTGAAAATAATTCACAACTATTACAATGACTGAAATTTCCTACGTAATTTCTTTTGCTACAGAAACCTAATCCTTAAATTTGAGTGTAGCAGAAAAAAAACAATCCATTTCGCCGCTCTTCGGTAAAATTTGAAATACTTCATCGTCCTCAAGCTCCATGTTATGCTTATTACAGATTTTTTTTATTTGCTGCAAGTTTTCCTATTAAGGTTCATTATATGGATCAATCGTATGTATCCGAATTTACTTGAGGAAGCAGACTGCATGTCATATAGACAAGCCTTCCATTTGGCCTGAGATATTTGATCGACTCAGCAGCAATGCTCTCTTGTAGCTCAGTCTAAACACACCGAATAAATGACCCCCAATAATCAACGAATAATTACATAGTATTTGAGTCTCTCCAAATTGAATTTGATTTTTAAATCGGCATTCCTACGGAGAGTTCCCGTGCCCGTGCATGGAACATCGATCACAACCCAATCAAACTTCCCAGTAAATTTCTTCAGATTCGTTTCATCCTCATGGAATTGGATATTATTTATTCCAGCTCTCGAGAAACGTTTTCTTGCTTCCGAAAGGATCTTATCCCTTGCATAGCGAGGCTCATGTAAAAACAGCTGCCCTGTTCCCTTCAAGCAGAAATCGGTAAATGCCTAGCTTAAATACATTGCTATACTTTCATTTGTGGACCAAACGCGAGACTTTTTCCTCCTGCTCCAGCGCAAAAATCTAGAACTAATTGGTTTGGCTGATCGAAAATCATATTAGTTCAGAGAGCTGCATTCAACTCATTACCTTGCATTTTACTCTCAAAGCCACCAGTTGGCTGCCTTCGTCTTGAACTTCGAAAAAGCCTTGAGCGAACTCAGGTATGTCAAAAAAATTTTGCTAATGGATAAATTAGAGTAACATTTTGCACATAAGCTACGTTTTTGTTTTCTTTGAAAGTGATTCCCAGTGGCGAATGCTCGCAGAGTTTGACATCAAACCCATATTTTCGGGTCAAAAGCTCATACAACTATTTGGATCGTTGAGCACTAGAGATAATAAAGAGTATGGTGCTACCTTATTGCGAGTTATTTTATTCGGATTAGATCTTATTGTGATAGGTGCTTTTTCGTTCATCACAGACATATATTCGAACGCTTCGTCTTCTCCATACTCTTCCACGATTAAATTCCATAGTTCTCGAGGACATGAACATCTGACCTGCCTATTAAAATGTTCACGGTGTGTGAGTGAGCGTTCAAAAGAGGCTACTTACGGCAGTAGCGATGGATTTTTGTATTGATCATAAAATTTTTTTGATTTTAGTGTTTCGAGCCTTGACTCCCAAGTTACTGGTTTAGGACTAATCGCATCGAGGTAGACTTTCTGCTTTAGTGCGATATTGACTGTTTCGATGATGTTAGATCTTTCGGTCGATCCCATATTTTTATGTGAGAGGAAGTGTTTTTTCAAGAAGCGGTCAATTGGCAAAGAGTTTGCATTGGAAGTTATCTCTTTTTCGTAGTCTTCCAAGACTTTTATAGCCTGCCCTCGTAAAAAGTTTTTTAGCCTTGACATCTTTGAGGAGATACTGAAATGGATTTCAAGAAAGCAATATTAACCCTGAATAAAAATTATTTAAAGTGTTTAGCAAGATCGAGTATTTAAAATTTTTTTTGAATGAAGCTCAATTTGAGACTAAAACTGGAAACTGTAAATGAGGTTCGTCGTTCAACTCATTAATTGCCTAGGAGACATAATAAATCGAACTTAAATAATGTATTTCTATCAGGAGTGAGAGTATATTTCATTTAGATTATGAATAACTTTTGCAAAATAACTTCATGAAAATCTAATTCTCGAATCTGTTCGAGTTAGTCTTTAACAATTAGTGATACGAAATTTTACATACTAATCGAAAACTTCTGAAAAGCCAGCAAGTAGAATCTTAAAACTGCTAATTTTCTTCAATTTCAGATAAAAATTCTTCATTTTTGTTTATCTCTTGTTTTGTTGCTGTAATCTTATGTTTAGAACTTCGTTGCTTTTCCTCGTTGTTCCTTGGCGAAGAAGATAAATTGCTGCAAGATGAAGAATAATAAATTCGTATCAGATAATGCATTCTAGAAGAGGACGTTTTTACCTCAAACGATCAGCATTGGTATCGCTGGCGGCTGAATAAGTCGCTTGTTGATGAGAATCATAGATCAGTTTCGCTCTCTTCTGCTCATCAAGCGGGAAAACCTCATAGATCCTTCTGAACTCTATTCTTTTCAAGCTCGCAGACACTTCAAACAGTCTTAACAATAGATAGTCTTTCTGCTCTTGTGTGAGTGTAATATCAAAAAATTGCAAGGTCTCCAGTAGAAGCTCCGAACTTAAAAATCCGTCTCGTGCTTCTGGGAGCGAGTGGAACTGATTGCTCAATTGTATATTATAAGTGTAGAAAATCTTGAAATAAAATTTTAAAGATTCGAGACTCGAAGCGAAAAGTTACTTGAGCGAGATCACCAGCCAACGTCAGTTCAGTTTTGATATCAAATAATTTATAATTTCCAAGCAGCTGTTTGAATATGCTTCTGAGTATGTTAATGGGGCATGCTCGCTCCGGATCGAGGAGTATGAAGTCCTCGTCATTTGTCTCAACTAAGTATCGAGCAATTAGGAAAGATGCAGCTTCGTCTCGCAGATAAAATGGGTCACTGCAATGTATTTCAAAATTAACGTTTAAATTCAGATTTGTGAGGGTATTGATTTTACTCCATTAGAGCTGCCTGAACCTCTGATATACTGATTTGCGTTTTGGAGCGTGCTCTCGATAACAATTTCTATTAAATTTGTTGATTCTCATCCACTTGGTGTCAATAATAAAAAATACTTTCTCAGCTTCTTCAATGGGAATATGTCTACTTCTGAGCCTCAGAGTCATCTGCTGAGCTGAGGAGGTTTAGGTTTATAAAGCTTCTCACAAAGTTAAGCATACCTATTGATTTCACGTCATTATATACGACCTTCCTCACTTTTCTTGGCTTGTATTCTGGGAACTTCTGAGTGACATTTGTTTCTTTCGTAGGTGACCCTCTGACTTCGGGCGTGAAAGCTTGATTGAAGTTGAGAGCTTCTTTTGAGAGAAGCGTTGGCTTCTTATCATCGTCTCGAGCGTTTGTAAGTGTCCTTAGCTTTGCTTCAAGATCAGCATTAGCGTCTTTCACCTTAGCTAAATCTGCACTCAACGCTTGTTTCTCACGTTGTTCTGCATTAAGCCGCTCCTTCAGAGAAGATGCCGATGACTTTTGATCTTTAAAGTGTTTTTAATTACATTCAGTTGCTCTGCGACCTGCCTTAATTGCTTCTCTCGCTCTGTTAGTGCCTTTGTTTTTTCCTCTAGCTTCTTGTTGAATTCTTCCTCCATCTCTCTGCAAGCATTTGAGTCTGATTTCCAATGATTCAAAGTTACTTGATAAGTTTTGTGTTGCTCTTCGTGTTTCCTGGCACTCCCTCTTTAATCAGTTTTTGAATCTCTGTTTCACGTTCTTTTAGAGCTTTTTTGAGTTTGTTAAGCTCGTCTGCCTGCTTTTGAATGGTTTTGCCATCGAATTCTCGTTGGACCTGAAGATTGTGGTTCTGGTCTTCCAGAAATTTGATGTCAGACAATAAACGTTGGTTTTCTCTCTTTAATTCATTGGTGGACTCCTCTATTTTTGGCTCAACAACCTTTAACGCCCTGATTATTTCGTTTAAGGGACCGATTTATTGTTAAAAAGAGTTACTGCTTGCGGATTTGTAGCAAAGCTTCCTCGAGAAGTCCTTTCAATCGAGCATTTTCATCTGTGAAGGCTTTGACTTCAACCTTTTTTTCAAGAGTGAGCTTAGACCAAAGGTTCACCATAGTGAGATAGACCTCCATTTCTTGATATTTAGTGAATCTTATATTCTTTTTCATTGTCTCTAATTCTTCTGTTTTGGCATTTAGAGCATCCTTCAGGTCATTGACTTGCTTCTTAAGAGAGGCCGTTAATGCATTCTATCAGGTTTTAAAATCCGACATTCAGACAAAAATTGATCACATCTAATGTTTTGCTCTTATTGGCCTCAATATTGCTTTGATTCGTAAACTCCTCAATTATTTTGTTCAACTTCGCATTCTCTTTCTGTAATTAGAGGTGACAATGAAGATAAATTTTCTTATGCCCAGATTTGCAGAAAATCTTACCTCTAGATGCTGATTTCGGGTTTTGATCCTCATGCTTTCATCTTTGATTGCATTGATATAGTTCTTTAGATGCAATGTGTTTTCATATAAACTCTCCTGCAAGAAGATTGCCGAAAGGCGGTAAATAATTAGAATATTAATTCATGGATGCCTTGTCTTGTAGAACTCTGATAGGAATATATTTTTGCATGTCTTTCTGAGTATCCACGCTTGATTTCACAGTTTTCACCGGAGCTACGAGCCTGAAATACAGGTGAGATTTGTTATCGAATCAATTGCGGATACGGATCGGATAAAGGATCTGCTGAATCCTCAGTAATAAATCCCAAGGTAGGCAAGCGACCTTCATTCTTGTAATTGTGCATTGTTTTTGGGCTAATAGGGAGGCATTAACTCTGCACATTCGGAAAAAGGAAAATAACCTCGTCAGGTTTACAGCGGATATCGGTCTGTGATTTAAACTTCGAGCCGATGAAATCGTACTAACGGTTGGCTGAGGTCGGTCTCTGGGAGAGGTTAGCAGCACCTGGTATCTTGCAACCGAACTCTCAGTTTGAGGCCGTTGAGTTTGTAAGAAGTTAATATCTTTTGAGTTTGGTGGAGAGATAAGTTATCATATTGTTGAAAAAGAAGACAAAAGCTACTCTGATTGAAACTTGTCATTTAAATCGGATTGAGTGGAAATTGTGAGCAAATAATCTGTAAAGGAGAAGTGCGTTTTGTTTTCTGCGGAGAAACAAAATTTTATTGTTAAATAGAATCCAATTTTTTGTAACAACGATCTGTTATTCCTCTCTGAAGAAGAAATTTTGGCAAGCTATTTAAAAGCGTTGGAAGTGGAAGATCTGAAGACAGTCAAGTATCAATCAATACGCAGGACTAGTGAGAAAAATTGAACATTTATTAAAGACTGTTCATTCACTTTAAGGGGTTCTAACAGCACAGTAATTTGTAACTAATTAATCACCTTGATACATCTTTTCCTTGAGATGAACTTTCGCATAAAAAGATAGTTGAGGGCGTGTTACTAAAAGAGGTACCTCTATTTTTTCTTCATTTCATTGCTTTCAAGCATGGCAGCTAGATCCTCAATTAAAAAACATGAAACTGGAAACTAGCTGAGACCATATAATGCCAAAGCTGTTTCTTTTGTGAAAAAGACTTTACTTTTAAGGATGATAAGATTTAGGAATCCTACTCGTGAGGCAAGTTTCAATACGGTAGTCAAAAAATTTAATTTATTTATTTGTCAGTGTCCCCCACGTATTTCATAAAATTATACATGATTTTCCACTCTAAAATCCGACATTTCCAGCATTCATCCAAGATAAGACTTAAGCAATTTTGATCCAGGCTCAAATAGTAAAATAATATGTTTTACATTAGCAGAAAAACCAATCTTATAAGAATTAACATTGGTGATGTACTAAATAAGGAAAAACAGTGAATAACTTTATAAAACAAATTATTCTCTTTAAATCCTTTAAAACTACCTGAGTCAAATGAGCTTTTGCAACAAAGTCTTGCTAGGCTTTATCTTTTCATTAGTGCTCTTCCAGAGTAATAACTAATGATCTACAACAACTCATTAACCCATTTAATGAATAGCATACGTCCATTCAGAGTCGATACCCAAAGTACAATGGATTACCCGCCACCCGCTCAGTGATATGGATGAATGGGGAGCCAAAGGCAGCCCTTTGGGAGGGAACCTGCTTTACATTAGAGCCATCGGTCTCCCAGATAACATTGACCGAATGAAGATCTTCTTGGGAACCCAACCTTGCCAGTTAGTTGGTAAAATTTTGGTCATATTTATATTTTTCTCATCACCTTCCTTCTCCAGAGCCTCTGAGCACAGGACCAGACATGCTTGTTTGTGTCGTGCCTGCGACAATCGAATATGGCAGCGTACAGATCGCAATCTATATGGATGATAAGCCAATCAAGTGGAACTGTGAATCCTGTCGCACTTTTGAATACACTATAGAGCAGAAATCAAACATACTCGAAATCCTTCCGAACGTAGCTACGAACTCAGATATCTTTACTGTTATTGGAGAATGGAACACACCTTCTTTAGCTTTTGCGAGTCAATTTCTTCTCGGAAAAACAGGGCAAAAATTGGTTACTTTACTTCAAAAAACTTGGTTCCCAAGTGATGAAGTGCCATTGAACTTTCGAGTTACAAACCTGGTAGCAGGACTCTACAACGCAACTCAACTGGTCAAATTCAGCGGACTCGCTGATACTTCGCTGCTTTCTAAAATCAGTCCCTACTACTCTCCAGCAATCTATGGCAGCAGATACCCTTACGATTTCCTCGTTCTTCCTCAAATTGATACGATAAATATCCAAAACATTTCTACTCAAGGCGGGACGATAAAAATTACAGGCAGTGGTTTTTCTTCACTCATCTCGAATAACACGGTGCAATTAGGAAACGCTAACTGCCAAATAAAATATAGCGATTTCGAGAATATCATTTGTCAGGTTGGTCCTCAAGAGCTTGCGAACTTCGCAATGACAACTTCCAACCTGATAGACTCAGGACTGACCCGGATAATCGTAAACGAGACTCAGTTCCCAGGAACTGCAGGGTCTAGTTACCCTTATCACAGCGCCTCCAAGTCAATGTTATTTACAGGAACAGCCCCTCCAGACCTCAGCCACAACAATATTGGGAATAATGGCTCCGCCTCCATTATTCAAATTGTGAAAGGTTACTTCCGCGCTCCGATAACCGGCACCTATCGTTTCTACCTCACAGGATCGAATAGAACCGAGTTTCGACTCAGCACAGACAATAACTTTGATGCGAAATCGGCGTCTGGAGATCCTCAAATCGCTAACCTTCCGCCTCTGTGTAAAATCTCAAATTACACTTTTCATCATGAGTACATGAAGGACTCAGAACCGGACACAACTTCTAAAGAGGTTCAATTGCAAGAAAACAAATATTATTACTTCGAGGTCTGGAATCAACAGCTCCCGCATCCTAACTCCGTCAGGTCCAGTGAAGAAAGCGGATGGTTTTCTCTTGGCGTAGAGTTGTTCGCTAAACTTGGATCTACGAACGCCTTGCAAGCGTCGAAAACGCTGCCTGACATCATTGTGATCGATATCAAACCCAACGCGACCTACGAGAAACTTTACATTAATGTATGGAATCTCAACAGCAGCGACACAAATGCGCTTTCGTTCCAGATTCTGTTTAAGGAAAGAGACCGAAACGAGAACATCATTAGCTATCTGTCTCTTCCGTTAACCGCATATCCGCTTCCACAGGACGTGCAATATGCCATTAAAAATTCTGTTGGATACGACACGGAGGTGACAATCGATTTCTTAGACGCGAATGGCAATATCGTCTCGGATTCAGCTTCCAGGAGAGGATTTAGAATTACCTTGACTCTCAAGAATTACAGAGGAGAATTATTTTTGCCAGTCATCGTCACAGACAGTTCAAACCTGACAGACAATGCAAATCCAGTCAAAGTGAATGTTCGCAGTTTAAACGTGCCCTCTGACCCGATAAGAGGGACCTGGACGCTTAGTTACAATGAGACAGAAATCGGAACGTTTCCATATGATATCAGTGATGAAGATCTCGAGACCACGATTGAAGGATTTTTCGGAGGGAGCCATTTTTGCCAGGTGTCCAACAATAGAGATCCAGACGACGGCTCAAAGTTCCATATTTTCCTCCTGAGCGAAATTCCGAATTTTAACTTTAATTTGCTGACAGTTAATAACTCTAACCTGAAAGGCGGAGAAGGACCTGTGAATATTTCACTCTCATTCATCAGGAGCAGTGGAAATATGTACTACGACCCCATCCCTTTTGAGTTCCTCGACACGATCTATTTCAATTCAAGCCCAAGAATAAACGTCACTACTAATGGAATAAAAGCAGCTTGCATGATCGAGAAAAATTGCACATTTAGTGTGGTGAAGGATGAGATAGTTCCAGTCATCAAGGCTGTTGCTTGGAACTCAGATTTGAATGCTCTGGTGATAACTCTGGAAAACTACGCATTACTTACCAATAAGACAGATGCTTCTCACTATGATATACAAGTGCAAAATAGTAGTTGTTTCCTGAGCGGTTCGATCAATCTTGTGGAGTCGAATGGTGTGATTACATGCAGTTTTGGCTTAGGGAGAGATGGCAATCCAATTTATCGAGCAGGAAATTGGGCTCCTGAGATCCAGATTCGAGGTTTTGGAAAGTTGAAGGTTGCTTCTGGAGTGAGCACAAGCTTTGCCCTGGGAACACTGAGTGTTTCGCCAACCGTTATCAGCCAGGGAGGCGGTGACCTGCTCACGATACAAGGTATGGGTTTAGGAGCTGCAAGGATCGATACGACTGGAATGAGCGTCACGCTTGGCAATCAGAATTGCGAAATCATCAAATGGGAACTGAATACAATTGTTTGCAGAGCTCCGGCTGTCTCTCCAGCTGACAATACTCTCAAAATCACAGTTTCACCGACGGCGTCAACTGAGATAAATCTCACTTATGCCACCGAAACACCAGTGATCGACTCAATCTCACCAGGCTTCGGTTCGGCTGTGGATCAGACTGAAATTTTAATCTCTGGAAGTAATTTTGGAAGCAACGTTGACGTGTATCTCGTCAATATGAATGACAGTAGAATCAGATATCCTTGTATCCCAAATAAGGAATCGATGCATACAACTAATATAAGTTGTTCTGTTGCTGGAGGCAAACCAGGTAACTACACAATCAGACTAAGCAACATCGATCCGAGCTCTCACCTCGAAAATCGAGCGCTGATCGTGGACGCTTCTCTGAAATTTGAATTCAAAATTTCCGTACAAAATCTCTCATCTTCGAGAGGAACGACGCTCGGCTTCTCGCAAGTAACGCTGAACGGCGACTTTTTCGGAGGGTCGCCTTCTGCAATACAGATACAGATTCTCGATCCAACCACGGGTATCTATTATCCATGTAGGACAATGTTTATCCGCGACACAATCATCAGATTCTTCACACCCACAGTCTCTAAAGCTTTTAATGGAACTGTCTACCTTGTTGTCTCGGATTTGGAGCGTTATACTTGTACAGATCCAGCTCAATGCGTCTTCACGTTCGTTGATCAGGCCAGTAGTCTTGTGCCTATGATCAATTCAATAAACGTCACTGCAGGAAGAGCGCCAGACTTTATTTTATTTGAAGGAGTTAATCTGGCCAAACAAGATGAGTACGAAGTGTCCGTGTTGATTGGCGAGACACAGCTGAATTTTATTTCAGCAAATGACACTACTATTATTGCACAGATACCCTATTCAACTCCAGCAGATAAGAGCGCAAGATTGAGTGTCAACATTCCCGGCTGGGGTAACGCTTTCTTCAAGAATTCAACCTTGACGACGTTCGCAGTGGGATACCAAGTGACTAGTATCAACAGAAACGAGCTTGCCATTGGAGGAGGGCAGCTAACCGTGAACGGTTATGGCTTTACAAGATACAGCCAAGTCGAGATAGTTTGGAACGACGGATCGGTGGAAATTTGTAATATTATGGGATTCTTAACGAGTCAACGAATTCAGTGCTTATGGCTGAACGATCAGAAGCATCCTCACGGAACAAATGGAACGGTACAAGTAAAAAATCTGAACGGAATGGATGTACAGACATGCGAGAAATGCAGTATAATTCTTAATTCGAGTTTATTCGGTGTGATTACGTCGTTTGTCACAACCGCAAATGACCCTAATGGAACCACTGAGGTAACAGTTAGCGGCACAAACTTCGGTGCTCAAGGCGATTTAGAACTGATTGAGATCGAGGCTTATTTAGTCAATATTGAGAATCGGAACTCTAAAATCATGGTGGATTTGGCTCATCTAACCAATACGTCCTTCGTCATAGCTTTCAACGAGCGAGCTATCCCTGCAGGAGAGTATATTATCTCCTTAGCGAATTCAGAAGCCTACTATACGCTTTTCGATGCAGAAAATTTCTTGGAAGTTTCATTGGAAGTCACGGGCGCAAGTGATTACGGAGTCTTTTCAGCGGTTGGAGGAGGAGAGATGCAGATTATCGGTGGCGGATTCGATACGGACGCGAAAGTGTACGTCTGTGGTTTCCCAGTGACAAATCTCATGGTGTTAAATAGCACGAATATTTATATAAATATTCCTCCAATCATTACTGAGCAGCTTATCGACGAAAAGATATTCCCTCAACTCAGCGATATAGTGGTCGGATATCCTATCGCGGATACCATCGCCCACGCTGCCGCAGCGTTTGATGGTGATGTCCTGACAACTTATCAAACCGCTTCTCCGGATTCAGAATGTTACATAGGTTTCTTCTACGGTGAGGAGCAAGTCGTTCGAATTGATCACATTAGATTTTTCCTTGACTTTAACACTCCACCTAGCTCATACAACAACGGTACCTGGGAAGGTTCTAACGACCAGAAAACATGGACTACCATTGCGGTCATCGACTGGGACATCGATGAGTACTGGAACATTATTGACACTAATCAGTTGAATTCGTCCATTAAGTATAATTTCCAGTCCGTTAGATATCGCCATCCGAAAGGATTTTGCAATTTCGGTGAGATTCACATTGTTGGACAAAGACTTTTGTTGCCGCAGGAAAATCAACAAGGAAACCAACTGAATTGCTCGTACAGAGTAGAATCGAAAGACGAAGTGGCGATATCGGATAGCTCTGTTTCTCTGCAGATAAAACAATCTCCGGGGCTTGTTTTCACCTATCAAGGCCCTAAGATCATCTCAAAGCGAGGAGGAGAGTTGCTCACCTTCCAATACAGTTCTAATAACACCATTCCCTTCCCTACTGACCAAACCTTGTATAACCTGGTAATCGAAGGCTGCGCTGCAAATTTCCCGAGTGTCGATGAAGAGACTAAGACGATCAGCTTCATTTCCCGATTTTGCTCACAGACGCCGACTTTGAGAAGGGATATGTTTAAAACACCTCAATTCAAACTCACCATTGAAGGATTTAAGGAAGTTAGTGTCTTTGGAGACTTCTATGGATATTTCAGCTATTGGTCAGATCCTCTCACGTGGGGTAGGAAGTATTTACCTCGCGATGGTGAAGATGTTATCATTACACAGAGCATGAAAGTCGTCTTGGATATAGACACAGCTCGCTTGAGGAGTCTCCAAGTTCACGGCTTTTTACTCGTTGAAAACAAATTAGGCCCAAATAATTCCAAACTCAATTGGACGATTCATCTGCAAGCCAGCAGAATTGATGTATCAGAAACAGGTTTCTTCGTTGCTGGAAGAGCCAACGACAGATTAACTGGCAATTTTACTATTACATTGCTTCGTGATGAGACTCAGGCGGCTATCGACACGACCAAATTCACTTTTGTTTATCCGTCAACCGTGGATAAAATATTCTCTTCTGTTGGAGGTTACATTGAAATTTATGGTTCCAAGAGGAACTCGACTCACACGATACTGGCTGCTCCAGCGAAACAAGGAGATAGCAACATCACAGTTAGTGGCACTCCAAGCGGGCTTGATTGGCAGATTGGCGACGAGATAGCTTTAGTGGCTTCGGATTATCACCAAAAGACTGAAGTAAGATCCATTCAAAACATCGTGGCTGTAGACGACAACTATCAAGTCGTACTTAATGATACACTGAATTATAATCACTATTGCATCACCGAGCTCCCTGACGGCAAAGGAAAGGAAACTGGAACGGTGCTCTTGCTTACTCGTAACGTAGTCATCCAAGGCGAAGCAGAGGCAGACTTTACAGATTTCTCGTCGCCTCTCTGGCTCTATGGCGGTGAATTCATCTATGAAGGACCCAATGACCTTGACCCAGATCCTCATCTAGTGGTTGATAGCGTTCTCTTTAAAAGCATGGCTAAGCCATTTAATCAAGGATTTTCGTCAGCGGTCAGGCTTAGCAACATTTGGGAAGGATCGCATGTGGACTTCTTGAGTAGCGTTATCTATTACCCAGCAGGATACGGTATCACTCTTCTTGGAGCGAGTCGACTCAAAATTAACGAAACCGTCGTGATTGGGGCAATGGGTCATGGTATCACAGACCGAGGAGGATTCGAAAGAGAAAACGTTATCACGAATAACTTTGTCGTTGGTTTACGAGCAAGCTCGTATCACAGTTTTAGCGATATGACTGGCTACGGTATTGAATGTGCTGATGGTACTTCGGATTACTCTGGGAACATGATAGCAGGAAGCGAAGGCTTCGGGTTCACAATCTCACCGCTAGGAATAATACCCCGTGAAGCTTACTACGCAACGAATATTTTCGTCAATGCGTTTATTCAACAGGGAAAGGGCCTTTCTGGTTTAATTTCTTTTGGTAACGCCAATGACGGAATCTCAATCAACGGATGGACTCCTAGAAAATATATTTCCCTCGCGTCATCAGACTCGAGCGCCAATCCGTATCTTCAGTTGGTATTTAGTGGATTCCAAGCTTACTCGAATGGAGGTAACGGATTCAGCATCACCAACTCGAGCTCCGTCGAAGTCTCTGACATAACTGCCGCTTTTAACGCTGACTCGCAAATTGTAACGGTTTCGGTTGGAGTGCTCACTAATACCATGAGAAATAACTACACAAACGTTACTCTCAAAGGAAAATCAGCAAACGGGTGGAACTCGGGCTCCAATCCAAAAGGAGCATCATCACCAAGCACCGGATCGAGCTTCTACAAAAACATACAATGCTCCAATTTCGCATATTGCTTTGACACGTGCTATCAGTGCAAAGGACAAGTTCCTTGGACGTCTCCAGTCACAGAAATCCAGAACTTTACCGGATCCAACCTCACCTCAAGCGTTTTCAGCCTTTCCCGGCGAAGAGATATCATACTTAGTGAGACAGCCAACCTGACCGGACAAAATGAACCCTCAGGAACCTATTACTTCCAAAATGCTTCTTATTCACACCTGAGTACTCTTTGCAAGGCAAGCGCGGATGCCAGTTACCAAATTTGCGATGGTTTAGGCAGCTCTCTAAAGTTGGTGACAATAGGAAACTTCTCTCACGTAGAGGACCTTAAAAAGAACATTCGAAATCTAATTATCACTGATAAAAAGACTGGCGCTGTTTCTGTCTTTGATGAGAGACAGGCTACTTGGACGATCCCAGTCTCAACAACACAAGGATTGTATCAGATCAAACTTAATTCCAGTGCCAGCTCAAACGAAGATTGGAACTCATTCACCATCGCTCCAGCCAACAGTTGGCAAGTTTGGAATGCAGGAGAGCAGTCAGTCTACCTAGAATTCCCTATCCCAGTCTCTAAAAAGAATGTAAAGGTCTCTCTGCTGGATTCAAATATGCTAAACGTGGTAAGTTCTGGCTCTTCGCTGAGTAGTTTCAATGGAAACGAGGGCTACGGAGACTTCCTATTAAACAACACGAATAAAACACTCACCATAGTGTTGAACGGAAAGAACGGCTTTGATAAAGTTCTATTGGTTCAAGCAACCTCCTGCAACGAGGATGATTCATGCTTTAGCAACACTTTGAATTTAAATGAGACCATCAACTATAGCGTTCTTCGAAACTGGAGTAATGCCGCTACCTGGCCTTCTGGTAAGGTCCCTTCTGACGGAGAAACTGTCGTTATTGCTGCAGGAACTGAAGTTCTGCTGGATGTTTCAACGGCGAGCCTCGGAAATCTCATAATCGATGGGTCACTCTATATATCTCCAAGTTCCGGAGATCTTCAACTAACATGCTCAAATATTTGGGTGAGGAAAGGCAAGCTTCAAGCCGGAACGAAAAGTGTTCCTTTCCCTCCATCAGTGAATTTTACAATCCTCCTCACTTCGAACGAAGAAGATGCCGAACTCATCGCTCAAAACACCGATGTCGGCAATAATGTGATTTTGGTCACAGGATCTATGGGACTATTCGGTACAATCCCTCCAGACCGCAGTGTTCCGAGTATTTTAGCGAGCACTGCTCAGAAAGGATCTTCTAAGCTGAATCTTAGTACAAAACCGACATGGAATCCCGGAAATCGAGTGATAATCACGACTACAGATTTCGAAAGTAACCACACAGAGGTGGGAGTCATCAGTGAGGTTTCAGAGAGTTTAATAACTCTTTCACACTCACTGAATTTCACACACTTTGGAGAACCTCATTCCCTGTCGAATCTCGTCAGCTATCAAGCAAAAGTGTTCAATATCGAGAGGAACATCATCATTAAATCATCAAACGAGTCTTACGGAAGTCGAATCCTGGTTGAGCACTATATCGAATCAGATGGTACTATTAACGCTCACCAAGTCTTGAGACTCACGGGAACTCAGATTATCAATGGTGGTCAAGATAACAAGAATAATCTTTTAGCCGCTATCACCGCTACCTCACTAGTTCCAAATTACGTTTATGATTACATAAAGTTATCCGATGTGGTGTTTTACAACTTAACCGGGCCAGGTATCCGGTTAGTCAACTCACGAAACGCCACGGTGAAAGACTGCGTGCTTCATAATCCTCGCATGCAAGGTATCTATGTAGAGGGAATTACTGATGGGTTCAACTTTTTGAATGTTCACGTCATCAACGTGAGATCTGATTCTCTCAACGTGCATCTAAACCCAACCATCCAGGAGAGAATTGTGGGTGTTTATTTGAACTTCGGGCCGTCTCAGATCAATAGAGAATATCAAATTTCCGATTGTTGGGTGATAGGGTCCGAAGGAGCCGGTTTTGTTGCACCTGAGATTCCAAGTGCTCAAGCTATAACTTGGGAGAACAATGGCGCAGCAGCCACTCAGATTGGATGGTTAGCTGGGGCGTCTCATACGAATTCATCCAGCCAAAAAGTTTCAGATTTCACTGCATGGAGAAACCAAGAAGGTATTCATTATCACGGAAATGGCAAAAATCTTTCGGTCCAATACAACGTTCTCGCTGACAACAGAGTCTCGTTAACTGTCAACCCAGGAGGTGTCTCCAATGTACCTGTGGCGATCCAGTCAAATACGATTATCGGCACGATTCTTCCTGTGAGTACAACTGATTTCCATTCCAGTGCTACCTGCTCGAATTTAGTTGGTATGAGGCTGGCGATGAGAACGCAAAAAGGCCGTGAGTATCCAGGTTTGACAAACCAGATGCCTTTTTACGCACCTACCTCCAACGCTATACCAATTTCAAGAGTGTCCCTTGACCACAATACCTTTTATAACTTCACCAACCAAGATGGCACTTGCATGAACGTCAGTCTCTTCAAAACCAACGATTATGCGATCGATACCACCTCTATGCATTCTGTGTCAAGAAGTACAGTCTCTAACGTTCCAGCCACCAATGTGGTTTATTTCGACAATCACGTAAACACTATAGAGGGTGTCTCGGTTTGCAGTGCCGGTAACTGCGACGGCATTTCGAATACGTTTTTAAAAGATGTTGATGGCACTCTTACGAACACTCGCCCAGGCTTTTTCGTTTCTTCAGCTTTGCCGAATATCACTAATCCTGTCAATTGTAGCGCACTCACTACCACAACGAAATGGTGCGAGGCACACCTCTCAAACACAAGTGTAGGTGCAGACTTAGCCGAAAAAGTCGATAACTCCTACACCTTTGGTATTCTCTTCATCGAAAACACGTACGAATATCACCTTCACGGACAGAACCCTCCAAATACCAGGATTCAGATCACCAGTCCAACTGGATACAACAACACTCTTTCTAATTTTGCTGATTTCATCTCTCAAAGCCATACAAATAGAGCCCTCAGCGAAATTCCCTCCGGGCATTCGAGAATTTTAGAAACAGTCACTAACGGCACAACCAGTCGATCTACTTATCATTTAGCCTTAGTTCCTCTGGGACAAATTTACAAAGTGAACTCCTCAAATCCGATGAGTAAGATTTATGCGTCACTTGCACTCGAAAACTCCACCAACACCCAACCGAGTGCTGTTTTCCTTGATTTCGAGATAGGAGCTAATCAAAGTGTCGTGCCAATTGCAAATAACTCGAACAGTTTTATTTCACTGACAGATGAAAAAGGAAGCATGGATCGCGCTCTTGATTATTACGCGGAGAAATGCGGTGACTATGCTTATGATTATTCTCTCAAGACTGTCAGAACTCTCATATTAACTGGAACGAAAACTTGCAATCTGACAGTCCACACAATCGCTTCGGTGTCTTTTACTTTGAATTTGAGCATGAGTTACAACACCTTCGTTTCTAATGACCTCAGTCAAGTCTTGGTCCAGAAGATCGCAAGCCTGACAAACATTTCACCAAAGCAAGTCAGAATTCATAAACTGTCCAATCTGAAGAACATCTCGGCTACCCAAGTCCTCTTGAACATAGATCAGAGTCTATATGCGTCTATCGACGACGGAATGAAACAAGTTGAGAACTATTCAAGGATATTATACCAGGCACTTGAAAACCCAACGATTCTTTCATCGAATCTGACGGTGACGGGTTACGATTTGTCTGAGAGGTTAATAAATGGAACCACGAAGTACACAAACACATCGACAAGCAATAGCACTAATAGTACTACTAATGGCACCACAGTCGATCCTGTTGTGCCAATTCCTTCTGGCGGTGGTTCAGCGTGGATCTTTATTCTGCTGGGAGTCGTCTTGATGCTGGGATTAATTGGAAGTTTATTCTATTACAAATTCTACAGAAAGAGTTCGCAGATCATTTCGGCGGTAAACACTAGTACCGTTCATACCCAAGAATACTCGCAGGAGCTTTCGGTAATCTGAGACGAGTAAGTATTTTATGTTTGGTTTAGAGGGTATATATGAATATCATGGATATCAAGATACCATGATGATGTATTCCCAATAATAATATATAATATTGGATTTTATCAATGGAGATAAAGAAATAGATAACTCCTGGGTTTTGAGTTAGTTAATCTTAGCTCTTACATAAGGTTAGTTATACAGACAATTCAAGCATGTAGCAGCATGCTACATGAAAAAAGAAATTTTTAGCGTTTTATCAGGTTAAGGTAATGAACTTGGAAAAATTAGGAGGAGCCACATTACTACATGCAAAATGAAAGCACCAGCATTATCCACTAAGAGTAATTCGGTTATTGTTTATCACGATATTTTATAGAGAGCTTGTGTTTTTGAATAGCTGGCAAAATAGATTGAAAGAATGTATCGATCTTACACTTGGCTAAATAACTCGAATCAAACAAAACATATATCTCGAAAAAAGGCATTCATTTCAAGAAGATTTTGGAAAAAATATTACACAATTCCTCATATATAGTAGACGATATTATTTACTATTCATGCAATAATTTAAGATGACATGCATAATAATTTAATGTTAATTCCCTTAAAAATCCATAATCAACCAGACTCGCTCTGATCTGATGTATTATTAGTATTATAAAGACCCACAAACCAAAAAACTGATACGAAGACGAAGGCAGTTTCTTATCATTATCTTTCTAAGACCCCTGATCGGAATCCTCTCTTTATTCAATTATTTCTGAGTCTGACAAACCCATGACCAATCTGTTTTGAATTTTTCGAAGATCTTTCGCCATTTGATCCATAACTTTCTTTATTTCATCAAACTTTGCTAGGTGAATTTGAATGCCAACCAATTCATCCTTTTTCTCCTTAAGAAGCAAACATTTTTCACCACTTTCACCTCCAGGTCGCACATCATTCTCGTTCTTCTGCTCGAAGGAGCTTTTAAGCTCATCAAAAGAGTCAATCCTCGCCTTAATCTGCTCCTTGAAATTTTCTACGTCTTTGAAAACTTTTTCAAATGGAGCTCGAAGTCTTTGGTTCTGACTTGCCAAGATATCTCTTTCATCCAACAGCTTTCTAAGCTCAATTTCCAAATCTAGTACTTCGTCAAACTTAATCATCTTCTGCATGAGATCAATCTGCGTGTTTAAGGTATGTATTCGTGGCTGGAGCATTTGACTCGCTGTTCTGATCAAAAAGTACCTCTTTTTCAATTCTTTATTTTCAATTTCTTTGTTTTTGAGATCTCTCACTTTAAACGTAAGCTCATCAACCTGTGCACTTTTCTTGGCTAGGTTCTCTTTTGTTCTTTGCAACTCGAGGCGCAACCCATTGCATTCAGACTGCAATCGGTTTGTCCCCAACAGTTTTTGCCTTAAATCCGAAATTTCGGTATTTTTTTGGGTTAAATTTTTTCGCAAGTATTCGAGTTCGCTGGAACCATATGTTGTCCTGGGACTTACTTGGATAACTTGAGCAGACCCCACTTCTTGCTGGAGTTTTTGTAGAGCAGTCGTCAATGATCCTTTTTCTTCAGTGACCTTTCGAAGCATTGATTCTAAGGTTTTTATACGAGTATTAGCCAGATCAAGTTGGTCTTTCAATGAACGATTTTCCTCAAGAAGTGACTCGTTGTGTCGCTTGCAAGCAAGCAAGTCTTTCTCCAATGTCTTCGATTTCTCTTCCCATGGGAGACTACTACCACTATCTAAAGTATCAGAAGAGTTTGCTCGTGTGGAAGGCTCAGATTGCTGAAAACTGTGATTGAGAGTATTTTTAAGCGGCTCTTTGCAAGTTTCCAACATTCTCATTTTTTGACTCACGGACAATTCATTGCAGCCGTTCCCCGCATGAGACAAGTTTTCTTTAGCACTATCCATTATATTCTCATCCGAACTTATAAGAGAGGATTTAGTCTCATTCTCCGCTTTGACTAAAGGGTACTTATACTTCTGGATTTCCATTTTGAAAAATTTTAAAAGATGTAACTACACTTTTTGACTTCTACAGTTGGCTTTTAAAGCTAGGACCAGCAATCCGGAACTCTTCTTGTAATTCAATTATCGTTTTTTAGAAAAATTTTGATTTGTGGTGGACCTAAAAAAATTCTGTATCAATTTATCATTGAGTGCCAATCAAGAATGATTGATGATATGGATCGCGACTCCTCTATCGAAGAGTAAAGCTTGCCACCTAACAGTGTATTTCCTCCCTCTACAATGCAGAATTGTCGTAATGACGAGTCTTTATTTGAAGAAATTTTTCTTCGAATTAATTAAAGTAGCCGTTCTCGATTTGAATTTAAACTCCCAGCAAGAAAAGTTACTGGAGGTTTCCTAAGAATAATTCATACTGAAGAAAATTCTTGATTGATCACATAACAGTCACTTACCTTCAGTTCTTCTCTCTCGTGCTATTTTTTGGTCCCCTTTGAATTCGAGCTTCAAATACGGTATATTTCAGAAGTACCCTTCGTCTACGATAATTCAATCGAGTTGTTTCAAACCTGGAAGAAAACTAGGATAGTCTGATCACTTTTTCTTCGGTCTTTCCAGACAGTGAAAATTATAGAACTAACATTCGAATCAAATGATAGACCTCATTCAAATCGATCAAAAGTTAAAGACTCCATCGCTTTCGTTTAATCTACGAACCTTCTCTCTTAATAGCTTGCATCAGATAAAATAATATCAAGTTTTATGATATGTCAATAAATCGCTTAAAAAAATTTATTTTCTTCAACATCAAATAAAAATCTTGTTTGCAATCTTGTGAGCTCAACATTGAAATAGATGATCAGCTGCACAGTCTGCAACACCGAGAATCAATTGGAAAAAAAAATTTCCAAAAAACCGTATTTTTCTATTTAGTAGAAATTAGTATTCATTTTAGCAGCAGCATCATCAGAATCTTTATCTTCATACGCTCTTTTCTTCAGCGACTCCATGAATTTTTGCTTCTCTGAAACAAGATCCTTGTACATTTGCTCTTCTTTCTCCATCAGCTTCTTACTATCATCAATAGTAACATGTTAATTAATCAATACATAAAAATGTATTTTCTACGTCAATGCAGCATACGACGTGCCTCCAGTATTATATAATGATTTTTCCAGCGAATCAAAATAGTTGTTATTATTCGCGCGCGCAGTACTCACGCGAGATGTTGTCCTTGCATGATGAGAGGTGAAAGCTCTCGATGAATACATATTTTCGATTTTTGGTGTGCTATTGGAGCTATTTTTATCGAAAGGATAAAAATTGAGTGAAGTCTTCTTAAAATGGGTCTTCTGAGACTTTTGCTGTGGAGTAGCGAGAAAAGTTGGTTCAGTCATCATATTGGTCGATTTCGGCTCTCTTTCTTCGGTGCTGGCTGTCATTTCCCTCGCAGTCGTCGAATTTAAGAGGAAGCTCTTTGGTGAAGGCACTGTGTAAATTGTGTGAGTAATAAAAGTCTTTGATATTGGGATTTCCATGTTCTTCTCTTTTTCCTTATTGCTTGGAAGGGGTTTTTTGTAATGGAACATTTTCGCAAATGAAAGATATCTTCGATCTATCGCGTCTCGAGGAAATTGGAAGGACTCAACTAAAAATTTCACTAAAACGAAGAAGTGTGTGTACTTCGTCGGAAGCTCGATCAGAAAATTAAGTTACCTTGGAGATCAAGATTATCAGGACCTTCGTAATAGGCGTTCAATAGATCAACTGCCTGCCGATGGAATGTATTCATCTGGTTTTTCTTGTAACGATCAGATAGCGTTCCCTTTATTGAAGGGCTGTGATATATGCCGTCATTGAATGAATTAACGAAGAAAATAGTTACAAGCTTTGTAAAGATTGTTTATAAGGACCCGCTACAACTTCAGTTTCTATTTGTAATTTAGGAATATTGTCGTCCTTTTGATTTCCTAGGTTTTATAGACAATCATACCATTATTTCAAAGGATGAAGATTGGTTGGTCGCTTACCCTTCTGATCTGATGGTCCAATTTGCAATTTTCTATCAAAAATCTCATTGAGCATGGCATCCAAGATCCATACAGAATTCCGATCGATGCCCCGAGGTTCCTTGGTTAAATACCGAACGAAGTCAGTTTCAATAGAGCTTCGTTGATAATTAAATTCATCGTCATGCGCAAATGATACAAACTGAGCTCCTAAGATTGTTGATAATCACTAACTCAACTTTATCGCAGTGAAGTTTACTGTCCGCCTGCGACATGTTGTTTTGTTTATACAATTTGATCCGTTCAATAATCCTGGAAAGTTTTGGATCGAGATTTTTATATTCCTTAGTGAGTTTAATAGGATATTTGCTCCGAGCAGCCACAGCCTCACGCCATCGTATTTTCTCTTCCAATAAAATTTCCTGGGTTTCCCTCCCCTGAAGTGGATTGATATGCACTAAACTCTCATTTAGCACTCCATATATGCCGAATCCAATCACGTCATTAGGTCTTTCCACTAGAATGGCCTAAACCAAATGGTATTTTCAGTCATTGATCGTCTCAATAAGAAATATTACGCTTTCGAGAGGTGTCTTGTAGAGAAACACTTTCAAAGGAACAGAACTTCTGATATCCCACAGACTAAGCTCGAGGTTTTCAGAAAGCGCTAGGAATTTCTTCGAAATAAGAAAAATTAAAAAATAAAGCCCGTCAAGGTTGGTACTCTTTGCTCTTTCTGATGAATCGTCGATATTTGTTGAATGGCTGATTTGTGGTACCAAAAGAGCTTTGAATTTGAGACTTGTCTCACAGTCCAGTTAATATTCAGAAGTTGTATATTTCCCGTAGCAAAACCTAGATATTGTTTGTTAAAACAACAATACATCCATCAATCGACATACCTCCTAAAACGTCGTCATCGGTCATAAAAGCAGAAGTTGTGATCTTGTCTGTAATGAACTGCCTCTCAAATATGGCCGTATAGCCCTTCAATGGATCCAGTAAACGAACTTTTCCATTGCCCGAAACTGTTGCGATAAGATGAGAGTTCTACGTGAGATTCAGACCACGCTTATTGTCAAAACACAGGAAATATGGTTACTGTTAGAGGTTGCATGCTTGTCAATCCAATAGGATTTTCAAAAGATTTTTCTAGGGTCAGCAAACCGTTTCTAAAGTCTACTTTAAATACTGAAATCACACCCTGAGGAGAAGATGATGATGCTTAAATGAGAATTAATAATTCAATTACGATTGATTGGCCGATATACAACAAGGGAGCTCCAGTTAATGATGTCTCTTCATCTATTGTGCATATAGTTTAGTGTGATTAAATAGCAAATTACCTTTTTTCCGAAAGTCAGGTAAGAGCAACGTCGTAAGGATTTTCTCTAGCGTGACTTTAAAAATTAGTTTCTTACTCTGTTTCTCATCATGCAACATAACATGCAGATGATACGGAGTCACCAAAACGATAATTTTCGATTTGATGTCCACAAACGAGTAATGTATATCAAGTTTATTGTTGAACATTAGATCTACAACAGTTCTATCTGCTCGTTCTGGTTTCTCCAGGCGCGCTTTAGACCAGATTTCGTTAACATGTAAATCCTTCTTCTCAACTCGAGTGTTAGTCTCGATGTCATACCCAAGGTAGTCATGATCGAGAGTACGAAGATATATCAACCTTTCCTTTGCAAAATTCGACTGAAGCATGCTGGTAGTTTTTGTTGCTGGAGGTTGAATATTTGCAAGTTCAGAGACCGGCGTCTCTCCTTTAAAGGCCACGGTGACCGTGTTAAAAACTTCGTAGACCTAAACGTCGAATGAGGTAAGTAATGAAATCCTCAGATGAGTTAAATACTTTGAGTTTATGAAGATAACTGAAGATGAGCCGGAGCTTGCCATCAGGAACAGCTTGCGTGGACAACTTAAACTTGATTTTGAAGTAAGAGCTTCGCTGCATGCCATCAGATTTCAAATAGAGAGTGGATTTTCTCCTTGTTGTCGACCCAGGTGAATCTTTTTGCTCTTTCGTGGTGGTTTCAGGTACAGCGGTGTCATAATAAAACGGGATAAACTTAAACTTCACTTCTTTTGATCCTTTGAAGTCTGGAGAACCTAACTTGTCCTTGCTTCTGTGCGATCTCACTATACAAAGAAAGTATTTTTAATGAGACAGACAAATAGTTGTTTACAATCAGGTGAAGGGAGAGTTAGAGTCGACGCTTTCTTTTTTATTAATGCAGATGGATGTGCGAGCTCAGAAAAGCTTATTGTTCGCTCAACGTTTTCACTCCAGACGATTTTCTCTATATACCATGTTATTAAAGCCTCACCATGGGAAATAATATTACTCGCGCTGTATGAGTAGCAGTGCAGCATCTCATCTGTCGTGAAGAAAAATATACCGCCTTGTGGAGTCGGTCTCAGACAGGCCAGATTAATAATCCTTCCAATAGACGGAATTGGAGTAGCGACGATTTCTTGGTTCAGAATCAAATCAAAAATCACGAATTTTTTATCGTCGCAACAGTATAGGAGTTCTTGGTCGATGTAAATATTCGCTACGCCAAGAAATAACTGCGTGTCAATAGAGTTCACTTGTATTTTGAAATTTTCTATCGTGGCGATCAGATCTCCAGTTATGAGGCCATACACACACACTTCCAGTGTATCCAAGCTCAACGCAACGAGTTGCAGCTCTTCAGAGACAGCATACTGCATGATCGTTTTATTACTGGGCGGCTGTATAAGCCTTTTGGTCCAGAGATTGACCTCAATAGCATAATAATAGACCATCGCGTTCTGCAAGTCTTCCATTTGAGTATGCCTCATTGCTTTTTCATGCAGCTTCTGATATCTGTCAAGCTGCACTTGTCTTTTTGGTTTTATTAGCTTGAGTTTTGCTTCATCTTTCAGCTTATTCGAACTTAACGCGCTGCTTTGTTTCGGATTGAAGTTGAGATTATTTTCCAATATTTCGTATTTCCAGACCTTTAGTGCCTTACGGTCGTTCCTCAACAGCAAGATGTCATCGAAACGCGAGATTACGGACATTGAAATGACATTATTGTGCTCGGCTTTGAAGATTCTGGAATAGGAGAGGTTTTCATTGAAGAAAACGAAGGATTTTTTGTTTATTAAGGTAAGCCATAAGTTCTGCAAAAGGCAAGCTTCAGCCGCTTTTATCTTGCATTTCTCTTCGAACATGAGCAGGAATTTCTCTGGGTAATAGAATTCTCGAAGCCGGCGGTTGGTTTCGAGACAATAGGCTTGAACATATTCTTTGTCGCAGATAAGCAGCTGATGAAGGATATTATTCACAGCATAACAGATTATTTTGTGGTTGTAAGCAAAGTTCGGGTCGGGACTGTGGGTTTGAAAGCTCATTCTTTATGATGCAATGATTAAGGAAGGAGTGTTCCTTGGAAGAATTGAAAAGCTCTGAGTTTTTAAATTGGATCAAACTATTTGTGAAACTGAGAGAAAGCGAAAGAGCAATAAAATTTAGCAGGAGTTTAATAAAATAAATTTATCTAAACAGTAACTTTACGGTTTGTAAGATTTGAGAATGTCTGAAGATAAAGCAATAGAAGAAAGGTTAGAAGGCGTCTCTAAAGAAGATGGAGGAGAAGACAAGAATAATGGGAGAAGAAAATCATTAAGGGTCGGTGGTCCTCGCAAGTCGACGACCACTATCCCGTTTTTGCAAGGCAAGCGAAAGACTCTAACTGAAATGCCGGGAGCGTCTCAAGAAGAAGGAGAAGGGAAAGTTACTGCTGATTCGAATAACAATGTTGAGGAAACAAAGGACGAGACGCTTATACAAGATACAGAGACGAACACAAGCATCCATGGAGGAGATTCAGATAGGCAAGAGCAATCTCCACACAATGAAGAAACTGACGTGATACTTTCCGATGTGATAGCTCCAGAAGTGAAAGAGAGTTCAGGCGATGAGATTGAGAGGGAAGAGCCTGAGAAACAGACTGAACAGGTGGCCGAAGCTCAATGTCTACCTGCACCGGATATCAATCTTCTCCTTAAAGGGGCGAATCAGTCACCAAGAAAGCAGGGTTCTGAGGTTGGTCTGAGTATTAGTATCTCTGCTGCCAATGAGATCGAAGGTGACATAAATCAGTTGAAAGTTCCTGAAAATGAGAGTTCATCTCAGAAAAATAATCAAGATGCGCAAACTCTAATGCCACCGACAAGTATGGTCATGACGCCTAGTTTCGGCAGAAAGGTCCCCAAAGAATTCCCAAAGGATCAGATTAACACTGAAACAGCAGAGCCCTCAAATGAGTTATTAGTCGAAGCACCTATTCCTGACGAGTCTTCTCATGCTTTATTACAACAAAAAAGATCAAGCGACATTGAGCTCAACCTTTCGCATCATGATGTGGCGGAGGTAAAAGTAATGAGCGCAGAAGAATGTGTAAGGACTCTGCAGGTTGATCCCATTGAAGCTGAAAGCTTAAATCACCTATCGCCACCAAAAGTTCTCCAGAAAATTGAAATTGAAGAGACTTCCAGTCTAGATACGAGCAATCAAGAAATTTTATTGAAGGAAGGCGAAGGAGAAGAAAAACAACTGACGCAAGAAGGAGAAGTCAGCTTTGACGGCCCAAAGATTGATAATGAGGCTCATTTCATGGAAAATGAGCCTGAAAACCTCCATCATAAAGGGATGGCATCAGTACTCGAAGCTGTTGACACTAATATCCTTGCGAATGAGGCTGAAAACCAGCATAAATCTGAGGATGAAGCATCTACACTGAAATCAATTGATAAGAATGAGAGGATGGCTTCAGTTATCTCAGATACCCATTCAGACCACAGTTTTCAAGACAAAGAGAATGCACATTCTCGAAAAGGTTCGCCTCAAAAATTAAACTCCAACAGTGTGGGAAAAGAACAGAATCAGATAGAAACTTTATTTGAGAGGAATCCACATGAAATTCTAAACAGAGTTCCAATGATAATTGATAATGCTCATTTTACTGACGATGATGATGAAAAATTCCTTGAAATAGAAAGAAGTGTAAATGAGCAGCATTTATTAGAAGAAGTTAATCAAACAGTTGAAAGTTTTGGGGAACCTGAAAGAGCCAGAAACAATGATAGAGACATCGTAACCACTGAACCAGAAAACAGTAGCAAGCAGTGGCCAACTGGAGCATTCACTGAAAGAGCGTCAAAACTCGAAAACACTTTCTCAAGTAGGTCACAAACTATTGAGAACTTCGAAGCATACGAAGAGAGAAGCCCCAAGAAAAGTGTCTCAATTGAAAGAACTTCAGTCCGGAGTGAGAAGAAATCTTATTTAGCTGAAAAGATCACTCGAGCAAGACAACCGTCGGGCATTTTCCAAAAATACTTAGAGACGAAAAATTTAGCAAGAAAGACTCTCCAGCAATATGAGTCGCAACCCCAACAGACAAAGCAAGCTCAGAGAAGCTTGAGCCCAACTCAAAAATTTAAGTCGAGTTCCGAAGCAATAAAAAACCGTCAGATCGCAGCGGAAAAGAAAAAATATAAGCCTTCTTCTCTGGCTGAGAGTGCTATGCTGTCTGCAAGACTGCAGCAATTACAACAGAAAAAGACTTCAGGGCTCCAGAAAAATCAGTTAGATACATCAATTGACTCTCACAACGATAGTTTAATCGCTCAAAATTCACACAGGAAAGCTCTGAATCGATCTAAAACACAGCCGAAGATTCGCCAATTGAATAAAAGTGTAGAACGTTACGAATACGACTATGAGAATTTAAAAACAGTAACAATAGAGTCGATGATTTAGTGATTTATCTCTGAAATTTCTAGGAAGAAGAGCAGCTATCGACGACTTTGAGAGAGTATCTTAAAGATCCTAATGAAAGCCATCTCGACAATAATCTTAATGTTTCACGAAATCGAGATACTTCAACCAAAGATTCTAATAAAAGTAAAACTAAACCCCACTGCTGTCGCTAACTCTAGACGTATTTAGCTAAAGGTAAACTGATGACCAAAGAACAATTTGACGAGCATTACCACAAAATGCTGTTACTTGATCAAAAGAAACGTGAGAGATTAGAAGAGATGAGAAAACAAAAAGAGAATGCTGAAAGAGAGTTGCTTTCTAAACCTAAAGCGATTCCAACACATTCGAAAACCAAGACAGAGAAATTTGAACCTTTCCATAAAAGAATGAATGATTATCTTAAGCAGCGAAGCGAAAAATTGCAGGAACTTAAAAAAAGGACCGAAGAAGAAAAAGCCAGCAAAGAGAAAGCTGAACTCACATTTACTCCCAAAATAAACAAAAATGCCAAAACACAAAATTCCACTTCTTCAGCGAGTGGTGTCCTGCGGCATCAAACACCCGATAGATACTCGAATTCTACTTCTCGGCATTCGAAAGCTGACAGCCAATTGTCAATTCAAGTACGATTGCTTCAAAGGTCTTATCTAATAAGAATATTTGATATTAGCATTCTATCCTTATGAATTATTCAGTTATTGCTAGAGAGACAAGCACAAAGCATGAAAGATATCTAAGTACATCGATGAGTAAAGATCATCAGCTTATGGAGACTGAAGAAAGTCCTCGCAGCCGACTTATACACCCACAACCCATGGAAAAATATGATGATACTCACAATTTCCAGCAGCCTTCGACATGCATTGATTTGAACATGTTGGGTGCAAATTACATGTCTCATCATGGCAACGACTCAAACTCACGAAAGAATTCGAAGACAGCTCTATCAAAGAGCCACTCATCGGCTGCTTTAAAAAAAACTCGAATAGTTCAAGATGTTAAGCATGGGCCAGAAGAGTATACACCAACCGAATGGAAGGACTCAATAAAGAGAGACAATAGCAAAAGCAAAAACACATCTCTGAACTCCAGCCGTCAGCAAATCCCTTCTGAGAAATCTTCTGATTACCAGGAAGTCATGCGCAAGCTCGCACAAATGAAAAAAGAACATGGGCAAGGCCAGAACCCGACATCGACTAGCGAGGAGCAAACAAATAATAAAAAAGAACAGATGTGTAGGCCAGGAACTGCAACCGGACTTCGCGATACCTCATTCGAGAAAAGCAATAGATCTTCTCATTTGACTCAAAGAACTCTCTCGAGAGAAAGGACAAGCCAGCATCAGAGGCAACATTCAAACAATATCCCAAAGACCGGAGGAGATTCGAGTTCTTATGTATTGACAACGCAAGGGGGTGACAACTCTTATATCTCCAAACTTGATCTCAGTGTTGCAGAACAATCTTTGCAATTAGACGGGCTCGATCAGAGCATAAAGAAGATGAAGTGTGATAAGATAATCCAAGAGTTCCTGCAGGAACAAGCCAAGAAAAAATTCGTTGCTGAGAAGAAACGTGCTCCGAAGCCTCGTGTTTGGAAGTAAATCCAAAATTTCAATTGTTTAGTCAAATGCGCTGTGAGTTTTTATTATGTGTTATTCCAAAGAGTATTTGAAGCAGTGCTTTTCGTAGTAAATTGTTTACTAATTCACAGGTTTTTAGAAAATAGGCTTTCTTAGCTCTTTTAGTAGTAATTGCATCATCCTTTTCTTACGATAATTCAGAATACTGTGTCTTTACAGCGTGATTTGAATGAAGAAAAAAGTTTTCAATAAGTTTTGATGGTGTATGATAGTGTGCTTTGCTAAATTAGATTGGAATATCCCCAATAAGATATCGCTCTCAGAATTATAGAAAGCTCCGCAAATTTTTATGGGAAAAGATTCGAAATGAAACCTCTCCAGAGCTTCAATACGTCATTAAGGAGATCTAGAAAATGTCTAGCTTTACTCTCCATAGCGAAGGCGATGGTATAAATGAGAAATTCTTTTGTAACTCCGTATCTAGACCTCTAATAAACAGACTCGTGAATAACATTGGATTGTTCTGGCATCGGAGCTCTAAATACCAAAGCTTTTTAAATTCTGGTCAGCAAAACAGTATTCCATTCGAATTTTTGTAGTATGATAATGCTGTTGCTCTTATTAAGAACTGGCTGTAGAGCCAGAAATTCATTCCCTGATGGCTTAAACCTTATCTCTTTTATAATATATTTGCTCATCGATCAAGACCAGAACGAATACTGGAGTTGGTGATGTACCAAGAAAATAAAGAAACAATTCATTCATTGGATTTCAAATTCAAAAATTGGCGGCACACCAAGACTTCGATAGGACCAAACATTCGATTAGGAATTTATTCTTCCCATATTTAATCAGGTATTAGGAGTCACACCCAAAACATACTCTCGAACTAACCAAGTTCAATGAGCGTGTATGTACGTGCTGACCAGATTGCACCGTTTTCATCTATTGGGTGCTATCAAAGAACTACGGCCTCAATAGAATAGAGTTAAATTTGAATTCTAAAATTAGACAAACCATCTACTGCCTCACAGAAAAAATCTATTCTTACAAGTTATTCGCCTTACTTTTCAAAAGCTAGCATTGAAGCTTATCTCGTTTTGTAGCCTAATCATGAGTTATCAGGGGTATTTTTTTGTGAGTCAAGGAGTTTTCAGTAAAAACTCGCCAAGTAAACTGCATCGAGCGTTTCCGAAATTTTGAAATATTGATCCCGTATTTTAGATAAAGAATAAATCTGATGAATTATTCAGTATTAATTAGTCAGTGGATTAGCCCGGTCGTTTACTCTAGAATAAAAAAAGTCCACAGAATTTGCCATCCCAGCCGAACCAAATGTCTGAATGCGTGGAATACAACCATAACACCCCTTGCGCGACGCTTGGAAAGTGGACAATAGTTTCAATTATGGCCGTAGAATCGAAATCGAGGTAAATCTCCTCTTAATCAACGTTAATAACATTATCCTAGCGTTTTCTTGGGAATGGACACCGATTCGAGCAAATTGGAAGCTATCAAAGTGTTTTTTCATAAGAAATCGGGGAAGAACATTCAGAAATTCAAAAAGCGATTCGTGAACCAAACAAAACTACAAGCGAAACTGAATCACCCTAATATCATCAAAATTAACCACTCCTTCGATTCTATATTGCTATTCAACTCTAATGGAATTCCATTAAAGGTTTCGGCAATCATACTCGACTATGTAGAAGCAGCAGGAGATCTCAACGACATCGTTCAAAGGTTAGGTCAAATGCCAGAAGCTCTAGCTCGCACATACTTCCATTGCATCATAGACGCAATAGAGCATATGCAAGAGCACGATGTGATTCATGGAAACCTAGTACCGGAAAATATATTGTTCGACACGAGGTTCAATCTGAAAATTTCTGGATTTGGGAACGCAAGGAAGAGCTCGCTCAATAAGCCTATGAAACTCAAGTTCCAGGAAGCCAATTATTACCCGCCTGAGGTCTACTATGGAGTATTGAAGCAAAGAATCGATTTAGATGTTTTTGCGGCAGCAATGCTGCTTTTCTTTATGATTTTTGGTCACCTGCCTTTCTCTCGAGCTGAGCTGGACAATCCGATCTATAAGCTTATAGTTTGTGGAGAACATGATAAGTTTTGGAGGATTCACGAGGATATTCTCGATTTTGATGAAAAGGACATGGAAATTTCCGATGAATTTAAAGAGCTTATCGAGAGAGTCTTTGATCCAAATCCTGATACGAGAGCAACCATTGCCTGGATAAAGCACTGCGCATGGTATAATGGTCCTTTAATGAAGATCGAAAACTTTGAAAAGTTACTCAGGCATGAAACGATGGGCGAGCTATGAGAGCATTGGTGCGAAAAGTATGATTAGAGGAGCTTCCTTATTCGAGACAAGATGCACAATTGTGAGAAATGCACTGGGAGCTCTCTTCCATCTTTTTTTCCTTTAAAATCTAACTGTTTATAATACAACCTTGAGTTACCATTGCACCTGTACATTTGCAACTATAAGAATTAAACGAGCTACTATTCGTTGTGTATATCTTCACTCTCATATGTAATAATTTGTTAATGAGGCTGAGTTCGACCTCAGCTATAATCTCATATATTATTCGTAAGGAAATAATTAACAATTCGTAAGGAAATAATTAACAATCCACTCTAAATAGACATTCAACATTAGCAAAAGTTTTACCTTTAGATTTATTATATTTGACCTGAGTTTGGTGTTTTTTGTATTACCTTTATTATCTCTGAGTACTTTATTACTCTGATTTTCCAGTGTTACCTGCAACTCTTTTGATAAAACAGATTCTTCAATTAAACAAAATTGGCATTAAGAGAAATGAGCAAGAAAGAGGTCCTTAAGAAGATGTTGCTGAGAAAGCCTTTCTATCCTTCACAGTACTTGCATCCTGATGCCAGAAAGGTGCAGAACGAAATGACCAAGCCATTGGAGCCACTTACGTATAAGCTAAAGGACTTGCCTGATAAATTAGAAAACCTCACCGAGCCTCTCGGTCCAAACCCTGACCTCCCTTTCTTCGTAAGCTCTATCAACAGCAAGGACATCAAAGTCTCTAACTTACTTTCGTGCAGGTGGCTAGAACGCATACTGGAAACCTCCCTGTTTATAGAAAGTACCGTCACGGCCGAACGATGAAGAGAACAGTCATTAGGTGTATTACTGGTGACGTTGAGGTAATATTTCCTTTTAAGAGCTTGAGGGCATTCATCGTTTGCTGCTTATAGGAGTTCAAGAAGGAACTGAGTAAAATTACAAGCAATGCTGAGATTTATGAGAAAGTTGGAAGAGTTGAAGTGAAAGGCTTACATAAAAAATCAGTCCTGACCTGGCTTGCAAGACTTGGGTTCTAGGAGCAATTTTTACAGTTGATTGTCGGATGAATCTTTTAGAAACTGTTGTGATATAGATATGATTCATTTGCAAAACTGAACATTACCCCGCATTATTTGTTTCTTTCTAACTGCCAACAAACTTTAAAGCAAATGCTGCAATTTTCGTGCATTATGGTGGCGGAAGCTGTATCTTTGTTCTGATAATGATTTAAAAGAGCAGCGAAATAAGATTGACTACCATATTTTTGTATGGGTCAGAATATAGGGATATTCTTTCTGAGAAGCTTCTTTTAATAGTAGATTTTGCATTTTTCGGAAACACAACGATGGGCAAAGTTAGACCGGTACTAGCATTTAAGAAAGGCTGCTTATGTAAGGAAGTATCCAAAAAAAAAAAACCGGAATTCACATGTACGAGCGGGTTGGTTTGTATGGCCTTCCCGAATTGATTAGAAAAAAATATCACATGATAAGATAAACTAAAGATAAACTAAAAGATGTGGATCCCTTTGAAAAAAACACGAAGATGTAGAATTGGAAGATATCGTTGAATAACATTAAAATTCAGATAGCTTTGAGTTTTTCTTCATTTGCCATGCATAATCGTTGAACTCGTTATACACAGAGAAATTTTAGCTGCTAAAATTACAGCAATAAGTGCCTTTCTTAGCAGCTACGAAAATTATGAAATAGACAATTAACAATATGAAACATTCTTATGATGATTCTAATTGATGCCTTCTTTTCGCGATTCTTTCAATAAAAAGCTTTCAATATAAACGTTTTTAGACAAGATTGAATAAGGAAGAATTATCAATATCTCCTTGGCTCTTCTCAGCTTCCCGTTCGACTTTCTCAAGAAGTGTAGCCATCCAAACGCAAAGAACAGCATGGTCAGAAAAATCGAGGCTACTGACGCAATAATTGAGTGCCTATTTGATTGCGTAACTAAATTGGCTCCAGACGCAATCAATCCGCTCGTGAGAACCGTGTAATAATAAGAAACATACAACCCGAATTTATCGTAATAATAGAAATTAAGACTTGAAGTAATAGCATGTATCCCTGCTAAGTCCCCCGCTTCGAGGCTAACAGCCTTTTGGGCGTCTTGCGCAATGACTGAGATCAGATTAAACTGGGAGACAATGATCCCTTGACTTGAAATTCCTCCGAAACTCTCAACACAAGTCTCCCCTATAAGAGCAATATCAAACGAAAATGTTGAGAAATCTATTCCATAGATCACAGGATCAATTGCAGGCAATACTTGACAGAACTCTCCATTAACACTGCCACCGATGAACATCAATGTATTTTGATCGAGTAGATCATAGTTCGAACCGAGATTGCGCAGGAAAGTTTGAAAATTCTTAGTTCCGGTGAGAACCTGATTGTACGCAGGCATGAAATCAGTTTCATACATATGAGACCGGGTTTCTTTATCTTTATCATAAGCGTCAAATAATATATACGCTGAAGCTTGGAAGTTGTTGATCTGGCGAACCAGGTTTGATACATCAGCAATAGCCGTGAGGAGAGTGACAATCTGATGGAAACTCTCCTGAGTTACCCTCGTCATAATGAGAGGAGGAAGAATCAGTATAACATAAATGGTAGCAAAGATCAGTATGGAGCGTAGATTGTAAGTATTTCTCTGGATCTTGTACTTGCTGAAGATCCTCTCCTTTGCAATTAATCCTTTACCCTGGGATCTTCCGGCTGTGGGATTTTGCTCAGATGTGGTTGCAAATTTTTTGACTTCAGTGAGAATCTGCGTCACGCTAATCTTCGAAAACAAAGCCAGTATGCTTTCTCGAAGCTGTGCTGCTCTTCGGACAGCTAGATAGAATGTGAACACCACAACAAACACGATGACAAATGCAATGATTTCCAAGGCCTCAGAAACAGTAATTGATCTATCATGCAGGTTTTCAACTAATTCCCAGTTATTTGCATCAAGGTCGGCAGTCAAATTCAGGAGAGTGTGACGATTATCCAAGAAAAAATAATAGGCTGTACTGTTATCAATGGTTGACAGGATATCATAGTAATTGACCGCATGGCTGTAATATTTGACTAAATTGAGGTAAACTGAAAGTCCAATCTCCGTTTTCTGAGCAGGGCCGTCGATTCCTGTGAGAACATATGGGACTTTTTTCGTATCAAGGAGACTTCCAGAGATCCATTCCACTCCTTCAAGAGTCGTGTAATTGTTGACACCTTCCACTATCCACATGTTATTAATGGCAGTTCCCCAATTAACCCAAAAAGTATCCCAGCTATATAACGTCGCCTCATCAACACCTGCAGGGACGGCTCCACTTTGGACGAGAGCTGTTACGTTATAGGCCGCAACTCCATCCAAAATAAGCGCAGTTTTTGAAAGTTGGACCGCCATAGAGGTAACTCCAGCCCCAATAATAGGTGAAGCGTTCAAATACCAGTCAAGTTGGATATATTGGTTGAAATACCTGCCTATTACAAGAGCAATTGTAATGTAGACGGATATCACAAGACAACCATACAGAATGCCGAGAGAATTAAATCCACGCAAGAATATCGAAATTTTGGTGGAGTTAATAACATCTCTGTAGAATTTTTTCGCGCTGTCAGACATTTGATGCGATGAGCCTTTTGAATTTCGCGCATCATTCGCTCTCCGCCGTTTTTCACTTCCTCGGTCAGTAATTGTGCTGCGTGCCTGACTCCTGCTGTCGCTGCTGCTCTCTGCGTCTTTAAGAGACTCATCAAGCTCTGTCATCGTAATTTGAGAGGTTGTCTTGTCAGCTATGTCAGAAGTCTCTTTTCGAAGTCTCTTGCTCGAGACTGAGCTTAGTTTTTTAATGAGTCCGTCGGATGCTTGTCTAATTGCAAAGGGATTGCCCAGCATATTTTGAGGAGAGCTGGGATATTCCTTCAGCTGAGTTATTGACGGGACTTCTGAATATTTCTTTCGATCCGTTGTGGATCCTATAAAATTATCAGCGGCTCTGATATCCTTCACAGAAACATCTTGCCTTAAGGTCAGGGGTTCAAGGTGGGTAAATTCGTTCGTGTTATCATTGCTACCAAGTTTAGTGGCATTAACGATGTCCGAAGCGACTGGATAGAGCTTTAGATGATTCTCGCTGAACTCTTTCGAAGCGTTCGCGTTAAACGATTTATCACTAACTGTCGCGTTCAGGTGGCTGAGTTCAGGGGTGTCATGCAGGAGCCTTTCATCCTTGCTTTGTTTGGAGCTCGAGGATTTTTTGCGCGTTTGTCCAAGCGCGATTTCTTCGAGCTCGTTCTGCTCTTGTTTGATCTCACCGGATGAGCTCTGCTTCTGATCAACAGAAGAATGGGACCTGGGCCTAGAGTCTACATTCAGCGTATTCTCAACAGCCACTAACTGCAGCCTCGGAATCTCAGACTCGCTCTTTGAAGGCTGCAAAGCGGCCCATTTACTTAACTTTTCAGCAGTATTTCCATTTGTACGAATGATCCCTTTGCTATAAAAACCGATCTTTTTCATAATGTTCGTTTTTTGTAGCAACCCTGACACGATTTCCCATTCAATAAACCGCACAAGGAGGAGTTTTATATTGCCATTATAAAATGTCAGTCTCTTCATCGTCAGTGTAATTTTAAAAACGTTGTAATCCTCCACATTTAATCCTCTCGGAATTTCCAGAGTTAGTTTCCTCATGGTCTTTTTCGCCTCCAGTCTCTGCTCTTCACTCAGCCCTGGCGTTAATAATCCTTGAATTACCTCGTATAGCTTTGTAGTTCGATGATCCAGTTCATTTCGAATCCTTTTCTCATCGACTTTTTTGCTAATGAAAAGATAGAATTTTTTCTTGTTTTCGGCAAGTTGGTTATACAAAGTGTCCTCTTCAGTCGTTAAATGCATGTATTTTATCAGTTTAGGGATGAACAAGCAAATATGCGTATTTTGAATGCAATCGTCTACTTGTAGCTTGAACACCTCCTTGAATTTCCTCGTATAATTTTGAATTTTTCCATCCCAACACGTGAACAAGCCAACATAATCCTCTTTCAACGGCTTCAGGATTCCAGCTACTGTTGGCCTTTGCTTATAAGATTCTAGCTTGATCACTACCCTGAAGGGGACGAGAAATCCTTCGCTATCAAGAGCAAACAGCAATGTGAACTCATTCTTTGATGAAAAATCAGCCTCAGGCCTTGCCGCGAACCTTCTCAAGATATCATTATGATACCTTCCAAACGCACTTGGCATAAAGTCGCTGATATTTTTTCCCAAGGCTTCTTTCGAACTCTTTAGCCCAAGAATCTTGCGACATGCTGGCGTGATAGCTTCAATGATCCCAGTTTTGCTAAAGTCCAAACTTATGTATATCACGCCATTTTCCGCATTCCAGATTTCCTTTCCGACGTTTGCTAGGGTCAAATGGTTGTCTGTGTAAATATTCTTGAGAATTAAATCATTTTTTCGGGTGTCCCATTTTTGGTAATCGGACACGGGACTCTCGATCACGTGCTTATGATAGTAGATGTACCGTTCCAAGACTTCAACGCTGGTTGGATTCAGTTGTATGCAAGTTTCAAAAAGCGATTGGATGTCCTTTCTGACATGGAGGTAGGATCTGCCTTGTAAATATACGTAGTCTAAGTCTATCTCATCTTTGAGTAGATGACTAAAGAACTCTGTGTGGATTTCCTTTAATTTTTCGATCTGAGACTCGAATTGCTCTCCCTTCTGGGAGAAATCTAGCGCGTCCGAAATTTGTAAATGGAAGAAATCTGAAGAGACTGGATCAAGGTCTTTACCCAATTCGAATAGTATTTCTTCAGTGACAAAGTCCATGATTGTTACATCGTAGGAATTTTTGTCTATTTTTCCAAGGAAATTGAGGGCCTGTGTATAGGCTGTCGCCTTTTTCTGCATGCTAAATGTCAAGAGGCTCAGATATCCAATATAAAAAGGGAATATCAGCTTCCGGTCTCTAGAGTAGTACTCGAAGAACTCGCGGTAAATCCTTATGATAAAGTTATGAATTTGAGACTGCAGAAATCCATCGACCCTCAGACTTTGAGATTTGGTGTGATGCTCCATGATTTTATGGCATTCGCACTCCGGGTTATTGCACTCTTGATTATGGTAGAGGATGTAGGAATAGAATTTCATGGCGTTCCCAGGAGTAACTGTTACAGAAGCGGAATAGCTTGCAAGAAATCTTAAATGCACTTCAAGGGCAAATGGGTAGGTGAACCTCCTTTTCATAATAAGCTTGTAAACCACAGCTTCTCTGATTATATTATACAATTTCAACCCAAACGCTATTCCAAAAGCCGATACTAATGCGACTTTGTTCATGGGATCACCGGTCTGTTGTGTATGAAAGTAGAGCAATGGCCAAGATAGTATCCAGTTGACGGCGAAGCCATTTGCATATAAAGAAGCCACTTGTTGATCATAATACACGGCAGTGAATGGCTCAACAATGATTAGACCGAAGATAACGATAATAAACGTCAAATCGATCCCCAAATCGCCACCCCTGGTCCCTTCGAACTTTGTTGCGATCACCACAGCCAAGAACCTGATTAACGTTAATAAGTAGTGGGAGGCTCTTCTTGTTCGTGCAAAGTAATTTGATGCCGTGTCCTTGAAAGCAATGGATACGAACCCTCTCAGCATTGAAACTAGATTGACAATAGCAAATATAACCACGTAAACGATTAAGAATGCATAAGAGTTTGAATGATATTTCTCAACTGGATCTGGATTAAGATCTGGGAGAAACACACGAGGTAGGTTCTCACGAAAAATGATTTCTGTGCAGGGCAGGAATAGCGCCCACTCATAAATTATCATCATAGTGTAGGTAACTTTCCGAATGGCTTTGCGCCACGAATTTTGATAGCATTCTGGAGGGGTCAAACCCACACATAGAAGGAGTAATAGAAGGATCACATGATAACTGAATAAGAGAAGAAATGGAGAAAATATCCCCAGGTAGGGTTGGAAAGAGATCAATCGGAAGGCTCTGGCTGCTTTGAAGAGTAGCTCGAACAAGCTGGAATTAGTTGAACCATGAACTTCGGTAAAATAAGCATGATAGCTGAAAAGTTGGACTGCATTCACGGTGATGAGAAAGTAAACAAAACCTCTGCTTCTTATTCCTTCCTCGCTCAAGAGAAAAAAGGCGCCCCAGACTCGTTTTAATATTGTTCGTTTCAAATTTTTGAGTGCTTCAAGTTCCATGAGGTCAAAATTATGCGTCGCTTCTCCAAATAAATTTAAATATAGTTCTGAAGTGATTACTTAAAAATCTCTAAATTCCAGGAACCCTCTTTAAAATTCCAGGACATTTAAGTTTTTTTTTATTCAATAATTAGCAAAAAGCGATACTCTCAAACATGTAGAAACTGCCCATGTCCAGGTTTACAGAATGGAAATGCTATGCCACTAATCTCATCAATGAGTATCAGGATTTTTTCCAAATTGGGATAGATCTGTTTTGCTTATTTGTGGTTATATTTCACAGGAACCTGTGAAATATTGAGCAACAGACGTAATTTTCATAAGGAAGTCTTGATTCGTGCCAGAGAGAAATACACAATAAAATCATCATTCGCGAGGGCACAACTTTGGACTGTTTGAAGAGACTGCTCTAAACCCACGCTCTTCTGGCTTTGGAGACAGTTTTTCATTGCTGATTTAGAACTCACTTGCTTTGAGATCATTATTGGCAATGAAGAAGAAAAAATGTTGTATATGGGAATGCCTTAATTTGGAAGCTTCGAATTTGGAACTAACAGAAAAATTAAATGTAGTACTTAATTATATCAAAGTTATTTTAGCTTTAGTATTTTTCTATTAAATAGGACTAACAAATACTAGGTCTTCGACAATCGGAGAAAGGGCTAATAGCTTCCATCGCCCTTAGAAATTCTTTACAACTTCAACTTAAATTATCTGTGTCGAAAACTCGATAATTTTCAAATAGAATAGTAAACAATGAGAGTGATTGTAATCAACTCATAAGGAGTATCCATTAAGTGTCTGAGCAATGAATAATAGAAATATTGAAAAACGTTCCAAGGTCGTGTTTGGAGTCCAATTCATCATATGGACCCCAATAATTCTTCTTTTTCGATTCAGTCAAAGATTAGTGAATTGAAAATTTCTTGTACTCATAAAATTTGAAAACAATTGTCCCTCTTTGTTTTTTTTTTTGTTTATCTGCAAGTGAAGCCTTCTAGTATCTCTTTCGCGTATACCACTGCTGAAAAAGATCAAGCTCACTACTACTACATCATAACTACATCTACTACTACATCATAACTACATCTACTACTACATATTTATTTTGAACTCGCAATCTATCCAGTAGAAAGCCGATGCTAGCTCAAATTAACAAGTCAAGGCTTGTAGATTACACACTAAGGGAATTTCAAACCTATTATTAATGAAACATCTCATCCAACTTGCTCGTCTAATTAAAATTTAACTCCACAAATCAAGCAAATTTATTCATTGTTCAGTTTTACACAACATTTATTCCTTTGCATCGACCACAACATCACAGCTACTGTGACAAATTCAAATGAACCCAGCTAAACAATTCGACAAAATGCCCATTGAAGACCGACGAAAGCCACGAGTAAAATTATCTCTATCCCCGCTTTCGCATCGTAGCGTAGGAACTCAGCGTTTCAATTCATCAATTGCTTCAACCAATATATCCAAAGTCAGCTATCGCAGCCCTCATGATTCGATAGAGATGCCTTCAACTCTCAAAGACGCTCCCCGCAAATTCGAATTCCCTCAAATCAATGAAAAATCTTTACATTCAATCCCGTTCATGCACTCAAGAAAGCAATCTCTGAATAATATCCCGTCTTCAGAACGCGAATCCCATTTCAAATCACATAGAAGTTCTTCTCAGGTCCAACTAAGCGGGCTTCTTCAGCCTTCTCCAACGTTTTTGCCGAAAATCCACCACCACAAACATTGCCAAGACAGTGCAGAATCTCCATCACCTGGACAAAGCAAACCTTTCCGAAGATCTTCGGACATTATTGGTTCTTTTTTAGCCAGTTACGAACAGTTGCAGCAATCAAGCACTGGAAACGACAAGTCTGATCCCGAAGATTTTTTACGAATGGCGGTCAAAGAGCAAGATAAGGCTGCAAAAGCGATTCTCAGAAATAACTTTAAGCTCGATCATTATAAGAAGATTATCAAGCAAATTATTTTGGACCTAGTCAGCGAAAAACGCACCTTCGAGACCAAGATCCTAGTCCAGACGTTTGAAATTGGCACATCTAATAATGACTATCGTCAGGCTTTCTTCGAAAGAAGAAAGCAGATGATAACGAAGCCACTTGAAGCATGTCAGAAGATTTTAACGCATCTGAAGCAACTGCAAATCGCATTCAGCACAAACAGGTCGAAAAAAGTGCTTGACGAAGGATTTACCAAGCTTCTTCCTCTGACCAGAGAGTCTCAGAATCCTGAAATACATCTGCAGAGTTTAAAAATTTGGGCAAAGATATGCCGCGAGCGAAGAGATATTCACAAAGCCGAGCAATTATTCAAACTGCATAAGCATATGTCCAATATTTATCGCTCATTTGACAGCAAAATTCGGTCATACAAGCATCTAGGGATCATCGCGCAAGGAAAACTCAAGCATTCCACTGCATTGAGTAATTTTATTAAGATGCTTCAGCTAGCCTGGCTCACTAACAATAAAGATCTCGAACTCAAGTCCTATGATTTAATTGGAGTCCAGTACTTTTATATGAATATGCTCGAAAAAGCAATGTATTATCATGACCGAGCGATGCTGGGCAAGATCGAGCCGAAAAACTCTGATTTCAGAAACCTTGGGGTCTCTCGTGCGGTCCACAAATTACCTAAAGGAGCCCTTGACCCCGAGGCAGCAGGAGGGAGACATAGATTTGATAAAATAGATAGTGCTTTTTATATGAATGATAATGCTTTCGCTTCGTCAGACGAAGAAGAGGATCTTCCATTGCCGAAAGAATTCGATGCGATGATGCAAAAAATGGAAACTACCCAGAGACTCACGCAAATGCAAATGAATCTAGCGCTGGTGAAATCTGGTAAAATCCAAGAGAAAGTAAGGAGAGAGGTGAATATAGGGGAAATATTCAAAGATAGAAGGAGAGAGTCTTTTGATGGCAAAGGCCTAGAGAACCTCAAATTAAGACTGAACCAAAAATCGGTTATAGGAGCGGCTTTTCAAGAGATGAGTAGCAAAATGTTGATCACTCACTTGACTCCAAATCGTGTTGTGAGTAATTTCTTCAATGCTGAAGGAAAGCTGATACCGATGGAAAAAGAGATTGTAGAAGATGTTATTGATCCAAAAACTTCTCGTCGAGCTATACGTATGCTGATAAAGTTCCAGAAGACGCTTGAACTAGTAAGAAATACGCTTGAAAGATTCAAGTGGAACGACAAATTCCAATCTTTTAGTTTTGATAATAGTGAGTTTGAAAGCCCGAAAAATGTCAAATCTCCTCATTAGTTATTAGTTAATGGTGAATTGCTTAAATAATATGAATTTGTTGGGTATTAATGTATCAATAGAAATTTTTTTTTTGTTAAAAAAAAAGAGAGAATCTAATGCTCAATATAAATTGACATTACAATTGGAGCTTTCTCTTCAAGGAGAAAAGGTTCTGAAAGAATATAGTCAGATTAATTGATTGAAGAGAATCAAAAATGAAAATAAGATGGCGATAAGACGCAGCCGGAGAGGGACCACTGATTATTTCTACCAAAATAAGAGGTAGATAGATGGCTTTCAGATTTAATTAATAAATTAATGAGCTTGATGAGCTAATTAATTCGAGGTTTCAACTAAATTCGAATCGCTTAACTCTCAAATTAGCATTTGAAAAATCAAAGTTGTGATCAAACCCACCCCTAAATAGCATTATACTTATGATTCCTCCTCATTACTTTTGAGAAAGCATCTCGGCATTACGAATTGAGGTTGATAATAAAACAAAATGGTTAGCTGTACGTTACTTTGTGGCTCTCTCAGCAGAAGTGATTCCTAATTCAGATTCATTCCTCTTCGAATTTTGTTGAAAAATGCTTGCTATAATTACATCGGGTACATTCTTGAGTAATAATAATCAAAATTTATTGGAAAAATTACATGAGTTTCTTCCAAGTACTTCTCGCAATCCTCGTTCTTCTGCTCCTACGAGTCATACACACAAGAATAATCTCTCCTCTGTTCAGGATGAGACATTATGTGAAGCAAGGAGCCATGAAGATATTCTATCTCCTTCCTTCATTCTTTGAAAATCTCAAAGATGCCAAAGAGCATGGTGACTTCTTTTACCGTCAGAAGCGCAGACTCGCTGAAAACCCAAACCTGAGATTATGGGTTATCAATAATGGATCAAATGTTTCAGTTTACTTCAGTGACCCAAAACTCATCAAAGAATTCTTCCAGAATCAGGATAAATACGTTAAAAGAGAATTCGGTGGAGCGTTCAATGCCTTTTTTGGAAAAGGTATCTTCAGTGCAGAAGTCGCGACTTGGAGGCGCCACAGAAGAGCAGTTTCCGACATTTTCCATTTTGATTTCCTCAAAAGCATTGTACCTGTCATGGATGAGGTTGCATGCAACATGTATGCAAAATATTGCCCTGAAAACTCCAACTCAGGCAAAATTTCGTTATTAGAGCAAACCCAAAAAGTTACAGGACAGATCACTGGACATTTATTCTTCGGCAATAGTGTTAATGATTTCCTATTTGACGGAGAAAATGCGCCATTGGCTGTTTCCACTTTAATGATGGAGATTATGAAGACTTCTCAGTCACTGCCGGTTTGGCTATTTGGTGACGGGTTCGCAAGGAGATATGTATCTAGCTATAAAGCCACTATCAATAAAGTTCTGAGATTCAGAGAATTCTGCAAAGATATGATTAAGGACGCTCAAGAGAAGAGCAAGACAAAGAACTCAACAGAAAAACCGAACTTGCTGCAGCATCTCTTGGTCCATCAGGAAAATTTCTCTCCTGATGAAATTGTCGACGATTTTCTTACCATTTTCATTGCAGGAACAGATACCTCCGCACATGTAGCCTCTATGGCAATCTATTACCTCTATCAGAATCCCGAGCTATTAGCAAAGGTGCGAGAGGAATGCAAGAAAGTGTTTAGCAGTGGCTCTAGAGTAACCCATCAAGACTTGCAAACGCTCGAACTGACCGAGGCTGTGATTAAAGAATCGCTACGCATTGCTCCTCCAGCCCCAGTGCTCATGATTCGAAAGGCTACTGTTGACCACTACCTTGGGGATATCCATGTGAAGAAGGGTACTGGCGCGACAGTTTCATTCCTAGCGAATATGTATAATCCAGCGATCTTCCCGAACCCAGAGAAGTTTGACATTTCTAGATGGTTGAACCGAGGTAGTGAAAGCAAAACAACTCAGCCTAATCATTTCTCTTATCTTCCTTTCTCTGCGGGACCTCGAAACTGCATTGGACAGCACGTGGGCACGCTCGAAGCAAAAATTTTACTTGGAAGATTCCTTACCATGTTTGACTATGAAATCCCAAAAGACTATAAGCTTCGAATGACGGCTCGCTTCGTTTATGAACCCGCTGACCCTATTCACGTCGATGTCCACAAAAGACAGTGAACAAGGACGCCTGATACTAGAAGTGCCAAAGTTAATTTCCGATGCATCAGTTATCTAAGTCACACGTTGAATCTGCAAACTCTAAAATATCAGTAAAGGAAATGCATTATTTCATAATATTAAAATTGAATTATGTATCCGGAGTTTTTCATTTATATATTGCTCGTCCCAACCTGAAACATCGGAAATTAATCATTGAACCACCTTCAATGATTATGAAATGATTATCTCTATTAACTCCTTTAGCTGGATTCATCCTTTCGGATTTTGCCAGCAGTCCTAGTTGTTGTGAATGTAAGACACTAGCTCATCCAATAAATGTAGAATGCAAAAAATTATATATAAGCACATCATTTCTATGTTATTATTTACGCGCTAGTGATACTCTGAAGGTTTCTTCCTGCAACTTCAATATTGTCCAAATTATCATTGGTATATATAGATATAAGCATCTAAATCAGGTGAAAAATTAGCACTCTTCGTTTCTTTCCCTTTTTCAAAAAAAAGATTTACCGGTTGTCGATTCAATTTTCAAATAAATTTAAAAGGTGATCTTTTTGTTGATGCCGTCATACTAAGGAGAAGCCAACGAATTGAAAGTCCATGCGTCTGCCATATTGCTTAAAGGAGAAATTATAAGAATTAACCTTCCACTAAGCCCAGCAAAAATAACAGTTGATGAAATTATTGAATCAGAAATTAAGGTTGAAATTAGGAAAAATATAGCAAACAAATATGTTATAAATAAGGTAACTGTCACATTATAGCAATTGATCATGAACGATCCTGAACGTTTATTGAAATAGACACTGTAACCTTTGCTTCGGCTGCCATTCATCATGAGGGTTATGCGTGTCAGATGGGCCTTCCTTTGCACACTTATTTTCGGATTTCTAAAGCATTTACTTATGATTCCTAGTTCTCAGGTATGAATAACTGAACTATTCAGGATCTTGATAAAAATAAAAATTATAAAATAGGGTCAATCCAGTCTCTTCAGAGTCTGCTTTGTCATCGACTTGTATTCTTTCGTGGTTTTTAATTTGGATTTCATCGCCGTCAACGTCATCGAATGACAACATATATTTCAAAACTTTTTGATTATTAGCGTTCGCTATCAGCAAAATCTTTTCATGATCGCCCTCTGCTCCAAATCTAGAGATCCGGTATGATACTATATTTGTGAATTCAGGATCATTGAATTTAAAAATAAAGGTTTCCCAGTAAGAATCTCGTTTGTTAAACACCTCTATTGCTATCTGCGGCTCAGCTCTACCTTTAAACGGATTCCAATTTGTTCGTCGAGTTACGAATAATTTAGTTGCTGTCTGATATATAATGAGATCATCTCTTTTTAATTCCAAAGAGTCCACCACGTCTCCTTGCTCTTGATCTTCATTTTCCTCATATTTCTGTGTCCTTCGAAGTTCCATATTGTCTTCTAATTTTTGAAGAGAATAAAAGATGCAAGTATTCGAGTAATTTAGAGGGACTTTGGTGCTAGCATGAGCTACTTTTGAACCTCCAATTAAGTAGACACCTTCTTCATCAGCAATAATAGCACGATTCGAGAGCTGATTGTGATTTTTAGTATAGGAGCGAATGCTATGATTCCTTTTGTGGTCCCTGACTCGTCAAAAGCTTCTCTCAAATCACTATAGAGGAGACAATGCTCAAAGTGCTCTTTTATATTAGGGGCAAATCGTCGAGCGAGTATGGTATCAAAATACAGATAGGCTGCATTGTTCCAAATGCATAAAGTAGAGAATTGATTCTCCTCAAGATAGAACGGTATTATTTGATCTGTTTGGGAGTGATATAGACAAAGTTTTGCTTGGAGCCATTTCCCATTAAACTTTCTCTTGATGGTATTTCCTTCATGAGATATGTAATAGCTACATAGTTTCGATTCTGTTGAGAGCCGGGTCTCATGAGCAGCTCTGAGGTTCTGAGGTGAGTGATATTTTATACTTGCTCTTAACTTCGGATGGATTGGTATTTGTGAGATCAGAGGAATTAAGGTGGCGGCAGTTTTGGTGTTTCGAGATTTATATCGACTCTTTTCACTCCTTCTGACAATCTCAGATCCGAGATGAATTTTATCTGTGTTTGGTATATATTCAATTGGAATTTTTTCTTCTTCAGTTATCATCTTGTTGCTCCTAATTTCTCCTGTTGATTCTAATCGTTCATTCGCACGTGGAATATCTTCCGAAACCTCTACTCTATTATCTAAAGGCAAAATATCTTCCGGATTTCTAATCTGAAGCTGATTGTGAGATGAAGGAATGGCCATATTTTCACTCTTTCTCTCTTCAGAATGTTCAAGCCCACTTGGTGCAGCTTCATTCTTAATTTTCTGTCCTTGTACCTTTGTCACTGCCTGGGAATCTACTGTAATCTCATCCATTTTATTCAAAATAACATTTTCAACGGATTCGTCCATATCAACACTTCCACTACTCCGTAAATAAGCCACTAATATTGTCCAGATCGGTGAAGCTCTGTGTTTCAGATCCAGCCACTTTTCCAATAATTCTTGAGAAATTTCTTCACTCTTTTCAATGGATTTGTTGCTCTCAAATTCTGATCCCTCGATAATTGAGTCAGCAACACGCTCTCTTTTGGCCAATTCAGCAAGAGTAACAACAAAAATTTTGACGACCTGATTTATGTGAGCTTCAGAAAACACATGCAAATCTGGGCCTTTTGTCCGCTCAGAGCGCTTTGCGAACTTATCTTGTTTGTTATCTTTCCAAAGAGTCCATTTGCTTTCATCTTCCTCCTTCTCCTCTAGAATCGACAATGCGCCTTCAGAACCAGTTTTATTTTCACGCATGCTGCTGCTTCTGAATTGAATGTGCTTACCCAACCCGACAGCGAGGTCACGCAAAATATTTGTATCATCCTCAGAGAACCATTTTTTCAGTTCAGCCAAATTAAAACTTAGAAGCTGATGTGGATCAATTGTTAGCCATCGATGATAACTCTCGTCAAACATTGGATTATGATATGAGCTAATTGTTGCTGATGATCTTTGGAAAATTCGATCGATTCTCAGCGCTGTTTGCAGGTTAAGAGCCCCAATTTTCAGGAGATAGCTGATATGCTCTTCTAACTCTTTCACAATGTCATCTTTGGGTTTATCATTTAAAATGACAACTCTCATGCGAGGTGCAGCCGATTTCTGAAACTCACTGAGATTGTAGTGACTCATTTTATTGTTATCCAACAAAGTTTTTAACTCTTCTAGTCGACCTCTGATATTTGCATCCTTCAAAGTTACTTCTAATATCTGATTTAGTTGCACAAAACCCTTTGCAATATCAGGGTTACAATTACATCTAATGATCGGATCATTGCTTATTTCTTTCACGACCTGAACACAAATAGACTCATACAGGTGCTGGCCTTTTTTCATCATTTGATTAAATATCTGCATGATAACATAAACAAAAAGCATCGTCTCTGGTGCCAGCGCCTTCGCAAAATTCAACACATCTCTTGGATAATCGTTTCTTTGGCTTGCGAGTGTAACTGAGTCCTGTTGTAGAGATCTCATAAAAGGAGTCCTTATTTCCGAAGGGGGTAGAAGGTTGAGATCCAATTCGAAATTTTTTGGCGAATAGACGGCTTTTACGATCAAAGTATCTCCTTTCCTTGCATCAATAATGGAAAAGCAAGCGTTTTTATAGAGGAGCATATTTCTCGATGGGCTTCTGATAAGATGGACGAGCTTGTCCTGGGGCGTTGTTCTTGTCTGGGCTCGGACTTGGCAACTGATTTTATCAAAATCATTCCTTTCAATACTAATTAAGGCCAAAATAAGTAAATCATATTAGTAAGTAGTTCTTTACTCGAAGCAGAATACTTTGCTTTGGAAGTTGTCTTCATAAGAGCTATCCTCATAATGCTCACCACCGAATATCAATAACTTCCCTTCTGTTTCAAAACAAAGGCTATGGAAGTAGGGAATGTACCAGATCTCTTTTCTAAGGAATGATTTCTTGTCGACCATGAAATATTCAAATTGATTGCTCGCAAAATCGAGAATGAAAAATTCAATCACATTCATGATTACTTTCGTTTGATTTTCACTTTGATTGCTTGTTTCTCCTCCAAAAGTATACAATAAATGCTTGGAATAGAGATTGTTAGGAAAATGAACGTAATTGCAAGTGACTCCATGCCGAGGGACCATTTTCTCTCCAGAGCTTAGCTTTTTGAGAACTATCTTTGGCTTGACCCATTGCTTTTTGCTGATATCGTAGTAATAAATCTCATCAGAATCCCAAAACTGCTTCTTATGGAAGGCCTGACCATAAACAGAAAATATCTTGTTGTCTCCAATGCACAACCCGACATCGAATAGAGTTGAATAATTATGCTCATCCTCTTCATCACCACCATGAAAATATCTCGGAGCGTCAGTATTGAGCTGAGAATTGCATTTCCCAATCAGTTTGGATACATTCGGAATGAGATCAAAAGTGAAATGGCAGTATTTTTCGTAATATGAAACGTTGAAAAAATAGAGCATTTTGTTTGGGTAGTCGACCAGATATTGAGACTCAGCTCGTGGAAGGAAAGGTATACTTTCATTGTTATGGGTATTATTTTCTCCTTTTATCTTGCGCTCGATAAAAAGTTCAAAGCTCTTAACAAACTTTGTGATTTCGTCGGCCGAAGCTGTTATTAGCCGATCAAGTTCTTCGACGACAAATAAGGTAATGTTGTAGGGTTCAAATCCCATTATCGTCCAATTTTCATCTTGAAGTCGGTTTGGAAATTTCACATTCAGACCTTCAGCTTGCCCAATTTTATCGACTTTGATTTTTCTTTCTATAATGTTTAATTATTTCAAAATCAATTAAATAACCGAATGTTCTTAATTACCTTGAATTTCTGTGTTGATTAACATTGGAGATTCAAGCTCTTTTATCGAATTTGCAGAAATTATTTGTTTTAGAGGATCGAGTGTCCTGTATATTTTGCTTGAAAGGAAACCATAACCCGGATGATTATCGTAGTACTCGAGCATTTGCAAGGACGTGAGGCCAGGCAAGAAACTCGGAACACAATTGAAATCTCGAGGACCTGCGATAGGAATTTTCCTCCCTGTGAGGATGAAGAAGATTAGATGTTTTCAAAATAAAAATTGAAAAAATACCTGAAAGAATCTCCAATGAGGAAACATAGGTATTTTCAAAATAGTTAAGATTCCAAGGTCTTCCATAAATTTTTGGAACATTTTCTATGAACTCTTTCATGTGAGGATTCTTTGTGCTAAAATCTGTCTTGCGATAGTACTCTTTCGGCTCGATGAGTTTATGAGGAATTATCACCACTTTGTACTGCAAAATAAGGCAGAGTTGGTAGAAAATATGATCCCAAATGTGCTGACTAAGATTGAATCTCATCGGATCGTCCTTGTCTTCGAATTTATTTGGATGAAAATTGAAGGAATGATTGATAATCAGTAATTCAGGAGCATATCTGATGATGGAAGGAAAAATAACCCGTTCGAAAAGGACCCATATTTCTTCTGAATTTATTGTGTTCTCTGTGCAAGCTAAAGGAAGGAGGAGAATATTTGAGGATTTTTTATAGAAAGGCGTCTTCTGATAAGGATCTCTAGAGTCTTCTTCAGTTTTTGCCTCATCAGCTCCGGAGTTCATACTACTGGAGAAGTTAGGGCCACCAGTCGAACTATCATAAACCATAATAATCTGCACATTCTCTGATAATTCGCAGATAATATCAATATCAACTTCTGAATAGTAGCCTGTGAAGTACAGTAGAGTGATTTTAGGCAGATTTTGCTTATTATTGCTTGACTTCTCAGCAGCCGATGATGATGATATATCATCATTTTTTCTTTGAAGCAGCTTGTAGTTTAAAAATGATACTGCTAACGCAGCTGGCGATATCTTGATGCTGAGAGAATGTGTGAATGACAGAGACACAAGACAAAATGAACTGTTGAGATCTCCCTCGATGATTTTATCTATTACCTCCGAGATCGAAACGATAGCTAAGATGGTTTGATAGCCAAATAAATCTCGGTAGAGAGAAGGTGTCTTGTTTTTGAGAGATATTTCGATCTCATCATGCATTTTGGAAAGCTCAGAATATTGCAATCCATAAATTTCTTGTAGGATCTTCACAATATGTCCACAAATGAATTCTCGATACAAGCTATAAGAAATTGTTTGCTTGATTTCTTCCTCTTGTTGATTGTTCCTCACAGCAAGGAAACCCTTTTGGTATCTAAGAAATGAGTTAATATTAGTTAATATTGGAATATTAATGAAATATTGGAAGAAATTGGTCAATGAAATATTTCTAAAGCAGGGAACACTTGACTGGAAGCTTAATTACTCTGGTTCCCAATTCCAATGTCTGAAATTTTGGAAGATTTGCTGAAGTATTACTTGATTCTTGAGTTGTTGAGGAATACTGCTCGTTGATAACAAGGGCTCATTTAAATTCAGATGAGACAGCAGTTCCCTATCGATCTGTAGATAAATATGTGTGACGAACTTGCTTCGAAAGCTTATTTGGCTGCTATTAGAAAGAACGGATTTTTGGATCGGAACCGGCATTATGTTCGGTTTTTTAAATCTTGAATATCTCAAATAAGGTTTCAAACACTCGACATCTGATTCTTTGAAGGGCGGCGAGAATATTGAAAAGTTCATGAAAGAAGATTTTGTTCTCTAACTCAAGCTCTTTGAATCGAGTATTCGCATGTGTTACGATTAAACGTGCGATTTTTCTTACGCATTAAACACAATATTCTCTTATATTGCTCTCGGTAATAATTCAAATATATATCGGTATATCCTACTTATCAACGGATATAAAAGTGAATACTACTCATAATGGAGCGATAATTTCCAGTTTGTCTCTGTTTCTAGGAACTTTTCTCCAACTTGGAGTACCATTTCTATCCATCCAAATGTATTATCGCCAGTCTAGAGTCAAAATAATCAACGAGAGAGATTTTTCTCGCTGCTAGTGAGAAAGTCTTCACTATAAGAACGTTATCGAGAAATTGAGTCAAAGCAATCCACAGTGAGTCACCTGATGATATTAACAACGCAAACATACCCCAAGACATTTACCACCGACGATCCTTCTTCAAAATATTGCATAGTGTATTTATTTTCTATGTCTCGTCCTTTGAGCTAAAGGAAAACAGCTCTACCTTCACGAGTACGGAAGAGCAGGCTAATCGAGCAGCACTTTTGGTGATATTCTTCGCGTTTTCACCATCCAAATCTTCGAAGACAGCATCTTTAGTCAATTACGCAATTTTATTTGGTACATATAAGGTAACTTCAAGTTCGATGAGAATCGATGACAATGATTATGAGCTCATCATTATTGGATAAACCTTCAAATTACAGTCCACATTGAAAAATTTGCATCCTACCAGTCCGAGTTGAGTCGACTTCGATGCCATCTGAATCCTTTTTCTTCTGCAACTGCCTCATAATTTGAAAAATGGCAAAATGATATCTTTCCATAATGAAGCAAATTCTCCGATCTTTCTATATCTCAGAGCTCTGGTTATATCTTATTTGATCCGATTTTGCCAAGATCACTTCAGATGAGATCATGATATAATCAAATTAATAATCCAAATGAGAGCATGAAAAGCCAATATGGGTATCTCTATCACATATATACTGGATCGCTTGAGCGTTTGAAGGTCAACCACGCCGTGTTTGGTTACTCCTGAAAGAAATTACCAGTTTCGTTGAATTATAATATCATGATAATTCATGAAATCTCAAGGAAAGGTGCCAAATATTTTGCAGAGCGCAAGTTTCCTCAAAGTCTTGGGGGTTTGTTCAATTTTTAGTGACGCTTGGAAGAAACAACGATTGCTTTTTTCAACTAGCCCTGAAGGATCGCCTGCACGCAACTTCTAGTTGATGTATTTTGAAAAAGTTACGAGTCAGAGAATAATAACCAATCAAGTCAAATTACAAACTAAACTGCAATAGAGCATTTTCAAATCCTCTTCAATCAGAAGAAAAGAGCAAATAGCTAGATGTTGATGTTCTACTTGGATTAACTCGGGGCTAGAAATTGGTTCTTGTGAAATCAATGCAAAATTTCTAATTCCTCTGTGAACAGCGAATTATCAACCATCATCTGCCAATTTTCGATATTACCATAGACAGAAGCAATAAATTCACCTTGAGAGAGGATATATCAGAGAGGAAAATGTGCTTGCTAGAAATCATGAAAAAAATTGATTTGAAAGTTTAAGAGTAGCCATGTTTTTTCATAAAAGTTTAGAAACTCAGATTAGGCTGAGATATCCCAGTTAATGCTAAATTGGTTGAATATTTTGTACAGATTACTTATCCTCTTAATATGCTAGCAATAAGTGCGTGTTAAATCTCCTTAGAGACTAGAATATTGCCGCTGATTTACATATATGGCTAGCATGATAGATTATAATTTTAGATGACATTTCGAGTTTTTCGATATTATTATGCTAGAGCCAAGATAATGCTCTTTCGAATGGTACGTGTTTGAGTTTAGAAAACAAACTAAATGTTAAGCTCGAATACTTTGACTCTTATAGTTTGCTTTGTAAAGGCTTTTCTTTTGTCGAATTTCTTCTTTCATTCTCCACGGTTGCAAGAATTCGCCTATTTCAACCCAAAGCGAATGAATACATTTAGATTCTTCACTATCACAAAGCGGCGTGAACGTAATTTTCCAAAACGGAAATATCTAAATTCATTCTGATGAGGAATACACGAAAATTTTTTTGCGAGTGTTTGTAAGATATGTCTTCTGATACATGCGACTTTTAGAACTCAACAATAATAAAAGCAGAGAGGCCAAAAAACAAGCTTAGTAACTTTATTGAAATCATTGCTTTGACACTCTCATAAATCACAACAAATATGCTGGTATGATGAATTGATATACTTTGCTCTTTATTTCAAGAGCACACATGAAATCCTCAATTTCTTATTTAGAGCTTTCCAAAGATGAGAATCACAATATTCCATAAATCCTTGATTTAAAAGTTTTTGTAACAGAAATATCGAGAGCGATTCACGTTTCAGAAATAACTAATAGTGAATATATTTTGGAGAGAAATGACATCAATCCTAAATCGAATATCACATTTGAGTGATAACTTTACCACAGTTTGCTGTTATGGACGAAACTAAATGCGCCCAAATATTAAACCAAAGTTCAATAAATAAACCCAATGGATTTTTGCTTTATTAATGAATGGGCTCATCATTTCTTCTTGTTGTCATCATGTACCTTAAACTCTTCAGTCTGCATCCATGTCTCTGAGGAGAGATCTTCTGTATTTTGTTGTCAATAGTTTCATCTTCTAGAAGATCCCGGATTTTGTTTAAAGCACGATAAAATTTCTTATTTTCAGAAACATTCCGTAAAATCGTCAGAGAGTTGAGCCGATTGCTGATGGCAAGGTGTGATTCTCATGGACTAGCAACTAGCTTCCCTCAGGCAATAAATAGTAAATATTTATTGAAGTGAAGACAATTCATCCTTTCTCAGAGTTGAACGATTGATAATGACAAATTCTGAATAGCTATCCGAATCCAAACCGAGGTTAGACGAGTAAGTCTCCAATCCTTGCTATTGTCTTGATGAACTGTCAACGATCACATGAGCCAAAAGTTTCATCACACCTCAACCATTGTAGATAGAGAGCCTTATAATTTACAAGTGCGATGGAGAATCTTCGAGCAAAGGACAAGTGTTGCAATCAATAATCCTCGATAGGTGGAATTATCTAAATGCAGGCTACGCATCTTTAAACTTTGAATACTTCCAAGCAAAATATTTGAGGCCATTTATCATAACTGCTTTGCTGCATGCTCAGTATGAAATGGCTGAACAACACATTTCCAACCTTGCTCAAATCAAGCTTCGAATGGATTGAAAGTGATTTTCATGTGCTGCATGTTTGCTGTGGGTCCTTTAATGAGGCGTTTTGACCTCGAGGAGACGTTTCATAATTGGCTGTGGCAATTTCTTAGAACTGTAGGATTGAGGGGGTGTTTTGCTTACATATGAAATTTCAGATGGTATAATGTTCTTTTTCGGGCAACAGCAACGAGCTGTTTTATTTGCGAGGAATTGGCATCTGGAAAATGTCTCCGACTCAATGATGTGCTGGAAAACGTAACGTCGCTGACTAACTCTACACAGCTTTCCTGTCTCTACAAAGCGATTTAATAGTGTAGATATATTTATTGTATTGATTAGAATTTCCAGCATACTTTCTATACCCTTTGAGAACATGATTGCATTGCAAAGTAAAGGGGGATATAGGTTTTCTGTCTTAAAAGCTACTTTGCTAAGTGTCTACAAGTATGAAAATAGATTAACAATGGCATTTTATGAACCCCACAAGAACTTACTAGAATTTCTTGTTGGATATTTATAATTCTCTGATTGTTAAAGAAAAGCTGGGATCGGATTTCTACTAAATGGTCGAGCACAGAACACCTGTATTAATGGTTAAGCTTCGAGTATACCATTAGTATATATATATCAGCTTGTACTCATCACGAGCTTAAATTTTGAACATAAACATATAGACATCTTCCCTCGGCTTAATTATGCTTGGGAATTGAACTAGAATTTAGAATAACAAACTTTGATTTAACATCAATATGCATTAATCTCATTAATAGTCAGAGTCTTTCGCAATTATTCTGCACTAGGAGACTCATAAAAAGCCTTGGTCTCTTCTTTGAGTTATCTATTTCATCATAATAGGAACCGAAACGGTACATTGCTAAATGGATTACGTATCTTTAAGAATCTCTGAATAATAGCAAAAATCAAACCTTGAAAAAATTTCTACTTCTAATTAATTATTATAAATTATCATCAAAGCTCCATCTTTTGATATTGCAGAGTTTATATAACAACAAGTCTCTTTTTTTCTCTAATATTATTGCCATTGCAATTAAACCTTGAAAAGAAACCTTCAATAAGCCACGGATTCAAGCAACAGCAAATATAAGGAGCGCCGACTAGCAAGCAAGTATACTTTTCGTGGATTCTCTGTTGCTTCCAATTAAAGAACTCGAGACCTTGTAACGTTTCATGAACAAATTTGAGTTCAGAAAGAAGCGCATGTTATTATTACTTGTAATGCTGCGAATGATTCATTATGCTCATGATCTTCAACAAATTGAAGGGGGCTACGGAGTATGTGTTGGCAATTCGCTCTACCCTCACAGATGACGCAGATCAATGTTAAATTAATCATGTTTGTTAGTAAAGCGAGCAAAAATTTAGTAAAATGTCAGGCAAGGGATGATGGGAGTTTTATATGTTCCATCAGAAGTAATTCCGTCGCAAAACAAATCAAAGCTATGATAGATCAATCTTGCCTTGTGATCGGATGATGGCCAGAACTATTGCCTATACATAATGCCAAACGACACTTTGATTGTGCTCTTCATTATTCCGATTAATCGAAATAAAGCATGCTATCACGAAAAAGATCTCTTTATCCCTCAAAGGGCAATTTCTTTTGAGTCCATCTTAATGGCAGTCAAATTGTTGGAGCTGACCTATCTGCCCCTGAAAATGGAGTATTTTTCTCAGACAAGACTCAAAATTTTTTGAAATGAGCACGGAAAGTTTTGTAAATTTCCATCTGAAAGAGTTCTGATTCCCTCTAAATGTCACAAGAGCGGGTGCTTTTCACTTTTAATTGAAGTGCGGCAGTCGTAACTAGTAGAGAAACATGCTCTGATATTTTCTTTGACGAACTCGACTTTGAATTCTAGTTGGAATAATTTTCTACGACAAAAAGAAAAAATATTAGAGAAAAATATGCTCTCTCTCTTAAGTGTGCTGCTCAAATACGTTTGAGTTTGATAGTAATCAAGCCCTTCCTTTCAATAAGCGGTTCCTTGCGAAACATCCTGAATGATCTTCAAAATAACAATTCTGAAGATGCTAGCTTGGCAGAAAGTTTGTCATTTATTTTTGGGTTGTGGTTTAAACTGGAAATGATGGTCAAGCTGTACTAGTTGGCTGCTAACACAACACACAAGTCCCAAACAATTTACTAATCAAAAAGAAGTCGGAAGCTATGTAGTTGGTTATGTGGAAGCAACTCCATCATGATTGCTGAAGATGTACACTCTGAAATTTCAAAAGAACTCGGCTAGGAAGGTCCCTTCCTCATCACAATTCTCAAGAAGCATTGGGTGGATCGGAGTTCAAACATACATTTGAATAGTTTTCTTTTGTTTCTTATTTCCAGCTACTCACTTCTAGTTGCTCAATTTTCAAGCATATTCAAGAAAGAATTTGAATATTTCATTCTAACTGTCTTCCTATATACATGTTTCTATGATCTTCGGTCTTCCACATAGTACTGATACATAAAAAGCCAACTGTCAAGCATTGAGAGTCAGTTGTAATATACAAGCCACTTGAGCTTATTTCATATTGCCATTTCGAAATGGTTTAATCAGAAATGTCGAAACAGATCTTCTATTACATCTTCACATCAACTTATTGAGCAATGAGCATTTTTAATTTCAAACCTTTCTTTGAAATTTTCATTGGAAAGTGGCTCTTATAGGTAAACCTCTATCTTTGCGCATTTTTTGAATTTGAGCCTTACAGAACATCTAACCTTGGACTATGCTAAAAAATTTAGAGAAATCCCGGGAAGGTCTCATTTGTATCAGTGGCAAGGTAGAAACACCTATCATCGAGCGAAAACCTGTCTCTCTGATCAAAACTGATTGTAGATTTCTTAAGCTTCATATTGTAAAATTCTAGCGCGCCGGATAGCGTTTGTGATTTGATTACCATATCAGAGCTATCAAGCTAGGACTCAGGGAGAGAAATCGCAAATGTAAAGTTTAGGAGGGATAAAACAGTAGTTAAAGATTAAACTCGTGAAACTTTTCGCATTTATAAAGCAAATTTCATTTTTTTCAATATTACAACAAAAAACATATTGGCTATGTGGATTATGAGAAGAAGAGTCATGGCCTCAAGAACAGAGAATATGGTCGAAATTTTAAGAAAAAATTTAATAGACTAGCTGAAGTTCATAGACAAAAACATTAGCTGCTAATTAAATGTAGAGCAATTGTCAAACTTTCATTGGGAGAGTTTTAAACCATCTTATTTAAAGCAGGATCGATATGAAGTTTCTTCTCAGAGTTTCAGTCGATGCGCAATAAATCCGATTGCTAGATCTCAGGCTGCTATATTTACTAAAGAGTTCGCAAATATACTCAGATAGAATAACTTCTCTTATCTCTCATGCGTTCGGTCAGTTGAGAGGGGCGCGCACTGATCATGTTGTGGGAACTTGCTGAGACTTCTCTCGTAGAATTTGCATCTTGATCATTTCCTCGTGATTTTGTAGTTTAAAACTCACAGTCAGTATCCAAGGGCTTCAAAACATTTAAATCATATTTCAGCCAATACTCTTTTGACGTGATGAAAAAGCAGCTTGCTGCCGTCACCTCGTATTTTTCTTCATCTGTAGTCAATATAGGCAATTCCCCTACTTTTTTAATTAGGTTGCTCTCATTATTTTCCAAGAGTTTCAGAGAGATCGCAAAAGGTACGCCTTTTGAAAACTTCAGATACAAATCAATTGCTAGTGATTCAAGTACCTCTCGCGAAAGCAGTTTTCGTTTCGCTTGTGATACGAGCATCAAAGTGATTTTTACGATGTAAATGTACTTCTATTCATACGTGTGCCCGCGGGTTCTGCGTCTGAATGGCAATTCGAAAACTCTTCACAATTTAATAAGGGTTCAGTTTGAAAAAAGTAATCTGGTGGGAATACAGAATTGTTTGAAGCAGCCATAAGCTTCCTATCAATGAAAAATCCAGGGCGAAAGCGAAATACAAGATTCTCACCTGGACTTGGTATCTCCTTTCTGGGTCAATAAATATGTGTGCAAAGGTCCTAGCTACAGTATTATTGAGGACTTGATGGCCACTAACATTGGCGAACGAGTAGAAATTAGCGATCGTTATTTGAAAACATCAAAATTTTGAATGCTAGAAGAGAGAATGTGAAATGTTAGCAAATATGTTATCCAACATTTTTAAAAAGATTAATGCTGATAGCGATTCGTTATATTGTGATCTTGGCAATACAAATAATTGGTCACGTTGGATGGTTCAGCACTTTACAACATCATGACGAATCATGTTCATATTTTTATAGCCGTTGAATCAGAGAATATTTGTTTAATGAGTAACAATCACGCGTTATTGATAAGATATGAAAACATCGTCTCCGGAACTTGCCCTTGTGAGGACATAACCTTCTTTCATGAACTTTTCAATATTCTCACCTCACCTCAAAGGATCAGATGTGGGACTGTTATTTTAAAATTCATAGTATCTCATATTAATGCAATTTATGAATAATTTTTAATGGCAACCATAATCCCTTTTTAGTTCTAATTCATTCA
>ENA-UOUE01000015-UOUE01000015.1-compost-metagenome-genome-assembly--contig:-NODE-15-length-113435-cov-7.520228_pt1 | contig 113435 bp, 58 predicted proteins | sample MGYA00238146_ERZ747223 | MGnify/ENA primary metagenome ERZ747223 (study PRJEB28781, sample SAMN06268865) | compost metagenome | isolation source: single cell | place: USA: California, Emeryville, Joint... | reverse complement strand
TTGATAATAACTCTTCAGCAGTAGGGTTAATGCTCAATTGATAGAGCAGACTTTTATTTTGTGCCAATGACGACACATGTATTTTGCTCTTCAATCAATAAAATAACTACTAGACTAAACTAATTATAATTAATTGAAATGCATAATTGCACTCTAATTTACAAAAAAAATAAAAATCATCTCAAAATGTATCAAAAGAACAAAAAGGAGAACTCACAACACTTACAATAGAGTTTTTCTCCTTCTTGGCAATTCAGAAAGAGAAAATATATTTTGTTTGATTCTTCTATATTAATGAAGCGCATCTTGAAATTAACTTTCTGATGATTTTGAAAATGCAGAAATTATATTACTTGTAATTCATCTTTTCAACATTATTTAGATGGCAACAGAATATTGAAACTTATAACAAATATTTTGATAATTGTTCGGATCAAAGTTGCCACCTTGAATAGAAGCTGACAATTACATTGATTGTATGAAGCATATAAGAGACAATCACATTGCTGGAGATCATTCATCTTCTTTCTGGTCTTCTTGATCGAAGAATTTAGTTTGTTTCTTATAGAACGCTTTCTGTGAAAAATCTTCTAATTCATTCTCTTTTGAATTGCCAGGTTCGCGTTGCATCTCCTGAGGGCTTTGGCTTCCTTCATTTTCTTCACCATTGTTATATTGTTCACCATTATTATATTCGGCCTCATCATTTCTTTCCTCCTCTTCTTCATCAGAATCCTCCTCTCTCCTATTATCATTGTCTCCTGCGTTAGCTTCTTCGTCTTCCCCTCTTTCAACGATACTGACTCCATCATAAAATGTTCCTCCTCGAGTGAAGTTGTACGGTCGCGTGCTTGTGTGGACAATCAGTGTACTATAAAGCCTGGAGACCGCAGCTTTCCACGGCAAGTATTTTGAGTATTTTGAGCACTTTGCTGAGACAAACTTGAAAATTTTCAATCTTTTGAGTTTTTTCATTTTATCAGCTAAGTCTTGCGCTTTAAAGCGGAACAATACGACTGCCCACGATGTAAGAAACCACACATTTGTCACAATCAAGATGACCAGTAGCAAGCTCTTCCAGTTATTATTGAGGTCATTTGAGATAAAGTATAAGCCACAATATATGATTATAGCCGAACTCAGCAATGATTTTTTCTCTAAATCATTCAGATACTCCTTGTCATAAGGTTCGACGCTGACTTGCAGATAGAATCCTATCGCACATAATCCGATAATGATGATTGCCTAAAATTCTTTTTTAGAGAAATTTTGAAATTAGATTGTTTTACCTGAACCTCGATACCATAAGTAATCAGAAAAACATATATGACAATAGAAATCATCTTTCGACACATGATGATAAATTCCCTATTTGAAAGAATTATTGAAAATAAAACCAAAAAGAGTACCAATAGTAATTTTTAACTTTGTAGCCACCGTAAATGAAACCGTATCTGCCGAAGACATCTACCTCTTTGAGTTTGCTTCGATTGGCTCTCAGAAGGAAAAATGCGAAGAGTGGGATCCCAGCACCTATTATTATATGATCAAAAAGACATAATATTTTAGATAATGCTACCCCAAAATATCAATGATGGCAGAGCAAAACCCAGAGTGAAAGCATAGTACTTTGGGGTCCAGCATTCAATTGAATAGTCTTCCTGCGCGTAATTCTGCGCATTTTCCCCATCATCTCCAATATTCACACAACGGAAGGCTTGTATTGAAATGTAGAATACGTTTGAATGGACAGTGTATAACAACACAATTATTGTTGTGATTATTTTATTCTTCAATTTTTTAAATCGCGCCTCAGCCCCTTGGAATTGGAATCTGAACACATAAATTGATATCCAAACGAGAATTGAAATAATCGTGATAAGAATGGGAACGATTGAACTCACGATAATCTTGAGGAAGAATGGCTTGATATCCAATTTCTTGAAGACCGCAGATTCTAGGAAACAAGCGAAAGAGAACATTTTCCCCGCAGCATCATTTGCTTGGTTATAAATCTGAAAAAACGTGAGCAATTGGCCAGGCCAGTCCATTGGAAAATTCGAAATAATCGAGATCATTTGAATATAATTTGACAAAATTCTCCACAAAATAGTATCAAGACGATCACTGCTGTAATCTTCTAACTGCTCTTCGTTTTTTTCTGCAGTAGAAATGTAAATAACATAGATGCAGGCTCCCGCGATGACAAGAATAAAAGCTACACTGTACAGGTAAGTCCAGACATTATTTTGACAGTCAATGCAGCTCCCAGTCATCTCTTCTACTGCCCAACCATCTTTGCACTGCGCACACAGGTTTCCTAGAGCACCCATAGATAAATTACACCAGCCAGTGTAGCAAAATGTCGAGTTGTGTGGTTCTTTACACCAACCTTCCCAAGTTGCATTTGCAGGGCGGTAGTAGCCTGCACAACCGTCTCCTGGACATTCTTGAGGTGTTTCAGTTGCAGAACTGAATCGCCAGTAATTTTGTAAAGGACCAATCAGATCACCACCGAGGCATTTTAAATTTTCATCACAAGTCTTGCAACTATCATTTGTACTCAGATCGAGTGAGTAACTGCCTGGCAGGCATAAGACACATTGTCGACCGTCATCTGAAATTCTCTCACCTCTTGTGCAATTTCGAAAATGTGGGGTAATTTTTAAAATCGAACTAGCTAATAGCTGGGGTCTGGAGCTAATCTGAGAGATTCCATTAGTTTGGAAACTTAATTCAAAGTCTTGACCGATTCCAGTTTCAAGGATTAACTCGTCTAGAGTATAGATTCCATTCACACATTTAAATGCTCTTTGACCCAGGAACTGAACTGAGGCTTGAGTCGCAGATACGATCAAGGTGCTATTATTGTCTAGAGTGTAAATCTGATCAAATTCGTCCACCAGTGCAATTCGGAGAGGAGGAGTAACTTTTTGTCCGCTGACAAAATCATATCCAGAGAGATCGTCTAAAAGCCTTCTGCTTTCATTTGCATTGCTGGAGAGGACAGAAAGTGCAACAGGGTATGATGAATACGAATCTCCGTACGGTGCATCATTATCAAGGAAAAGACTATCTGACCCGATGATAAATGGTTGATTTGCAAAACTTATTGCCCCTCCAGCTGCACCGGCAGTATTTTCTGTGAATACAGTGTTCTTAAAAGTTATACTGCAATTAGCTGAGAAGCAATTATAATAAACAGCTCCCGCACTGTATAGCGCGTTATTTTGGGTGAAAACTGTATTGTTAAACGCTCCTTGGAAGAAAACGGTGGGATCTTCAGCATTTAAGCAAATAGCTCCACCTTTCGAATAATTTTCGTCCAAATTCGCGGTATTATTTCTGAAACTTGAATCTATCAGATTGAACTGGACTGAAGAGAGCGTTGTGGGTGCCAACAGGGACGCGGGATAGTAACTATGAAGAGCGGATCCGCAGATTCCTCCTGCGAAATTCATAAATGTTGAATTTTGGACCCATATGCTAAAACAATTTTCACAATAAACAGCCTGAGAGATCCCTTCTCCATCAAGGATACTCGCATTAATGATTAGAGAGTTCATCTCTATTAGATGAAGGCAGATACCTGACGTATTTACGAATGTTATTTGCTGTAGGGTCAAAGTAGAACTTCCTTCGCAATGGATCTGTGTCCCATTCATATACGCTACATTACTGTCGAACTTGCTGTTTGTAATTACTATTATACCCATAGCCGAGATCGCTCCTCCGTAGGTGAATCCCGTATTATCTTTAAAAGTACAATTCGTAAAGTTTGCAATTGTAATGTCTGCTCTGAAGAAAATTGCACCAGAATTGCCATAGCCTCCATAAAATCCTGAATTCAGGACGGTCAGACTGCCACTTTCCGTATAAATGAAGTCGGTGATTGCCTGAGAATCATGTTGGTAGTTCACAAACACCGAATCGGTAATTGTTATATCGGAATCAAGAGTGTAAATGTTTTTCACTTGATTCAAAGCGTCATTCTGAAGGAAATGAGAGTTGTCTACTTGTATCTGTGAGTTTTCTACGTAGACTACAGCAGAGACGTTGGCCTTATTCCCACGGAAAATTGCTCTTGAGATGGATACCGTTCCTAGACTCGCAGTCAGGCAACTAGCTGACCCCTGGACAGTGTTTGAATCCAGAACAGTATCATTAAGCGAGAGCTGAGACAAACGACTGTTTGACATGAGCGAATCCAAACCTGTACCATTAGCAATCAGGGAACTTTTAATTTTTATTGTATCGCTGAAACTGGCAAATAGCCCTGAAATGCACGTCGATTCTTCACAAGATATCTGATTGAAAAATACGCCTGAAACGCTGATTTGACATCCTCTCGTATTCAACAGGGAAACGATGCTTGAGGAGTTTTGAATTAGCCCTCCTTTGAAGGCAATGATGGAATTCAGAGTATAATAAAAGTTCACTGAAGTCAGGTTCACAAAAACGAAATCCGAGATTGTAATAACGGAAGTTGTGATGTTCAGTAAAGCATACATGGTTGTTGGATCAAGAGTGTTTGACAAAGACACGTTTTGCGAAAGCACTGAGCTGGCATGAGAGATTTCTTGCAGTCGGAGCCTGGACATCGAAGTAATGACAGCGTCTTTTATTTCAAAAATAGCCGCACTGGATGTTTGAATGTTTGCCAAGGTCACACCTAATAGAGAAATATTTTTGACACTAGAAAGCAGGAACAGTGCATTTGCTGAGGCTCCAGAGTTAATACCAAAATTGGAAATGACAATAGGAATGTCGATTTTGGTGAATAGCATGAACGTTCTGTCATTCATGTATGCTCCATCAATTTGGATGTTGCGCAGCGTCACATATGCAGGACCATCGGTTTGGTACCTATCTACCACTTGCATGAATGAAGCGTTTAAGTCCGAGACACTCAGCCCAGAGATAACAATGTCTCTGCTTGGAGGGAATCCTTCCAATGAAGGTTCTTTTGTAAAACAGATCAGAGAGGAGGAGGCGTTTGAGAGGGTGTTTATATTTAAGCTTTGACTAATTGTTGCAAAAACTGAGTTCGTAATCTGAAACTTCATAAAAAAGAGAGCATGGAACCAGCAAACTCCACTGAGGTCCGTATTGTTGATTAGATTTAACTTGTTGATAAAAATTCCGAGATTCACCATGAACGTTCCTTGTGCACTTCCGGACGTACCACGAGAAGCAAGCAAATCATTCTCAATCGAAGTGCGATTTCTTTCAGCATCAAAGTAATACTTCAAAATCCAAGTTGCTTTGTTTGGATATTGTGGATCTGATGTATAATAGGTCGAATTGCTGACAAAATTGAACGTATTATTTTGAACATCACAGGAATCAAAGTAAATTCGAGTGATGCTCGGCAGATTTCCAAAGGTAGGTGCAACAAAGATGAGAGAAGCACTTTCATACAGGTGTGCTCCGAAGTTAATAGAAACAAGGGGATACGTATTATAAGGATAGAGCCCTCGGTCTGTGTTACTGATTGAAGCCGGAAATCCTTGATGGTTAGTGAAAGTACAATTTGATATCAAAACATCGTTGTACCCATGCATTTGGTCGAGTGTAATTGCCGATCCGAAGTAGAAATCTAAGCCTGCTCCGGCATAGTTATTCGAGAAGGTGTTATTCAGAATCTGAACTTTCCAAACCAACCTCGCAAGAAATGGAGAATTCGCTCGCGGGAAGACATACGTTGTTTCACTAGGAACCGCGGGGACTTGCCCTCCCAGCAGTGTGTAGAATGCGTTTAATTGAAAGGTTTCTTGTCCATAATTCTCCGCGACTGGAATTGAGTTATTCACGAAGCTGTTGCCACTAATATAAAGATCTTTAGCGGCAACTACTGCGATTCCAGAGGTGAGAGTCGCGAAATTGTTACTGAACTGATTGTTTAGAATCGAGACTTGATAAGCATTGATCACACTTCCATCAATTGGACTTGTGATATTGTAGGAAATGAGTCCCTGCGAATAGTTGCCCCAGAGATATCCAAATTCTAACCAAAAGACCGCGCTTCTCTTTAACTCAAATTCATCATATATCATGTTTGAGCTGTCATAATAACTGCCTTCATTGGGTGCTCCCGTATAATATCCATTACTGCGAGCCATTATGCTTAGACATGAAATAATTGCGTTTCCATAAGCTCCAGGACACCCAAAATTGTTATCGAAGATATTACTGCTGACCACAATGCCGACACAGCCGGTTTCTGCCCAGTTCCCTTTCATTGACCAAATTACAAATGACAGACCGAAAGCATATGCGAAGCTGTTTGAAAAAGTGTTATTTTGAATTATTATCGGACTTGTAAGAGTATTATTGAACCCTTTCAAGTACAGAGCTGTTCCAGTCATCCCAATGATAGAGTCGAAAGTGTTTTGATACAATATCAGACCCTCTGTGACATTACCGATGTTCAGCACTGCTCCGGTTGAGTTAATCGAAGACTGTGTATAAACATCAATATGACGATCAATATAGAGCTTGAAAATACTGTTTTCCCTCATACTTCCTAATCCATTCGGGGTGGTTCCACTTCCTCCGGCATACATATCGTCGCATTGATAGCTTGTCGTTGTTCCTGGAATTCGTAGAATCGATGTCATGTTTTGGAATGTGTTATTCTTGATAACAATCGGACCGAACACATTACGGATAAACAACACCATACCTTCATTAAGAATTTCTGCGTAGCCATTAACCGTGCTGAGGAGGAATTGCTGCTTATTGTAGTTTGAAAATTTGGAGTCTTGAATTGTGATAGAATGACAATAGTCATAGTTCGCAGATGGGTTTATGACTTTGCAATGTTGTTCTGAATAACTTGTCTGGTTAGTCAAATCCCGATCTCTTTGGGTAAACCCATTCGATATCAGTCCATAAGGCAGCATGAAGTTATCAAAAATAGTGTTCTGAATGCTGACTTTTCCGCCGTAACGACTCAGACTAATAAACGAAGAAGCGTACTGGTGATAGAAGAAGTTGCGTATTTCGCAATTATTAATTGTAAGCGTGGGAATGACAGCATCTGGATAGTCCGATAGAAATTGCATATTGAAAAATCCATTTGGCTTGCTGATGCGATAAGCTGACAGGTAAGTTGAATCATAGTAGGTCGACGGCAGCAGTCTGTCCGAACTTGAGGCAGGAGGTCCATTGTTCATTGTGCATAGTGCTGCTGAGCCTGCTGATGTTGAAGAATAAAGCAGCGTTGTCGGATCTTGCTCACAGCAGTCTTGTTTTGATGTTTTGCAGGTCATACTGGAATATTTGACAAGTTGGCTTGCGTCGAGAATGATGTTACTCATAGTGAGAGATTTGGTCACATAGATGAATATGAGATCGGATTTTAGCTTGATCGTAACTTTTGCAGAGTCGTCAACGCATAGGGTCGTGTCTGTATAAGTCGACTCATCACAAAACAAGGGACTAAATGAAGAGGAAAATGAGTTCTCAACTAACAAAAAGAATATCGGACCTGATGGTGACTGCGACGGAGGTGCGCTCAAAAGCACGAAGCATGAAAGCGGCTTGGCTCCCAACGAAATTGATTTCATGATTGTTAGTATCAGAAGCATCGCTGTCCACCCAATAGTGCGTACCTTTCAAAAGATAGATGTTTATAGTCGCTTCAAGCACATTTCCAAGTTGTTGTGTTAACTAATATAGTTTATCAGAAGACCAAATCACGCAGCATATCTTACATCCACAAAAACTTGAGTGATGTCATCGTAAGGCTTACTATAGCTCCCATCACACAAACTCGAATCTGAGCAGTCCGGATTGAATTGTGGACTGACAAAATATGTGAGAGTAATGGGAGTGCTCGATCTCGCAGCTAGAAAACAAAAATCGATTAGCGACATTCAGCTACAGTTGAGAAGTTTACGCTGGCCGCTGCAAACTAATGCTGAAGTGTTAACGGCAGTGGGATAAGTGAATATATCGCTCAAACTGCCGAACCTCTGAACACTGTAATCACATTCCTGGCAATCGGATGAGCTGCTGCTACATGACTTGCAGTTTGCTGCGGAACAACTTGTACATGCAGCATTCGTGGTGTCTGTGAAGGTACCGGGATAGTCTGAGCAACTCCATGTGCAGGCATTCGTCCCATATTTATAAGTTCCAGCTTGACACTGTGTGCATTGGACTCCGCTCGATAAGTCAGCGGTATTCACGTAGGAACAAGATGAAACCTGGCATCGAGTATTGCAAACTTACCAAAATGTTAGTTTGTTCAAAATAGAAGAAGGTTGTTTTACAATCTATTGCTCCAGATATTGTATCCGGATAAGTTGCAGAGGAAATCGAGTTTTTGTAAGATAAACACTGATTTGACGACGAGTGCAATAGGCCTATACCACATCTACTGCAGATATCAGTATTATTGGGTGTGCAAGCATAGCAAAGGGTCGATGTAGCTTTGTTCACATCAAGGCATACTGAAAACAAATTCAATTAGTTTGATACAACGATGTGATATACTTTGTGAGAAGGCTCCTAGAAAGAGTCCCCATAGAATAACAGCAAGTTCCAAAGTCCTGAATAATGGTCTATTCATATTTTGAAAAAAATGTTGGATAATTGGAAATCCTGGCGTTCAAAAATTAATTAAGGAACTACAGTTAAAAAAAAAGAGACAAAAACGTCGTTTTTAGTTTATTTTGTTTGAATTTCAAAAAAATTTACTCCCAAGGAAGTTTCGTCCGTAAAACTTAACAATGAGAGGCTCAAGCTCCAAGAACCAGTAAAACTATCTATACTAGAGAGCTATAGAATCATAGAATCATGATATATCTGTATATGTCACTTCTAAAACAGATTGTTGTTTCAAAATAAATTTCCGCTCCTTTTTGCAAAAATGTCTCTGAAAACAGCAAATTGAATTCTCAAGTAGGAAAATCACTTAGTGTCCATCGTAGCGATGGCATTACCAAATATAATCTGTTAATACCTATCTTCTCTGAAGTAAGAACTAAAATTCAATGCTGGTAATATTTATTTTCTTGTTCTTAATTTGTTATTCATTTCTACCCCAAAGGTTCTATCCTATATGCTAAGCTTCTAACGATCCAAGACACTCAAAGAAAGAAAGACACTGATTAAGCAACCTTATGGATTAAAACATCAGTTACTTTCTTGATGACTGAAGTCCATCTACGCGTAGAACTGGAGATCTTGATCTTGCTGAGAGAGTCTTGGGGCTAAATGTGATGCCTCTCTCACTCATAACCCGCTTCTCTAATGCCATCAGATTTTTCAGCCTATTATGGCGGTCTTCATAGAGTCTTTGAGATGCTTCAAAAGCTCTCTCGTTATTTTTAATTGATTGAACATCCCCAGAGCTTAACGTATTCGGAGGCTTCGAGTGCAACACTACTCCCTTTTCACCTTTGCTCTCGGATGTATGCTGGGGTTGTGAGTGCTTCTCGCTAAAACTGTGCCCTCCTTTAGCTTTGTCCTGAGCAGCCATTTCATTTTCAAACTGTCTTTTCGTTTCGAATCTTTTTAGTGCCTCACCATAAAGGCGATTATGAGCATTGTCAGCTGCTTTCGTTGAAGATGGACGATTTATTTGAGGCTTAAAAGTGTAAGCTGAAAACTTTTCGGACTCTTGTAGCTCGATTTTATATGCTAACTCCCTCTCTCTCCTACCAGCATCACTGTAAAGCCTATTTACAGAGTTATCCAATCTATTTCTCTTTTCATCTCGGCTCTTTCCTGAGCTGCTCGGGCTTCTCAGAGAGACTGAAGCATTAGTGATTGGAGAAAACGACAATCCTGCAAGCTCATTCTCATACTTTGCCAGCCTTTTGGCTCTCAGCGTTTTTTCTTTATTGATTGCAGCCTCATAGAGACGCTGAGTAGCTCTTTCTTTTTTCAGAGTGAGACTTTCATCTTCTTCGCCGGAATCTTCTTCTCTGCTTCTGGATCTGTTAATTTGAGGAGAAAACGTCGCACCTTGTAGTTCTTTGAACTCTCTGCTTTGGGCTCTCAATTTTTCAGAAATTGGCTTCTTTTTGATAAGACGATCAAAGACAGGAGTTTCGATTGTTTGCCCGAAACCTAGATTGCTCTTCGTACTTTTGTTAATTTTGGGGCTAAAAGTCAGATCTCTCATCTCTTGGAGTGTGTAAAATTGAGATCTGAGAAGCTGATTTTCTTTCTGAATAAAATGGTCTTCATAAAGTTTCTCAAAATGACTATTATTTGCAGCAGTCTTTGTTAAGCGTATACTTCTTGACAGATTTAAAGCATTTTGCTTTATGAGTTCAAATGCGTTCCGGACACTCTTGCTCTCAGCTCTGATTCGTAATGAATTCAAAGAATTAAAGATCTTCTCAACTCGTTGCGACATCGTCAGAAGGTCTGTCTTTTGACTGGATGAACCCGAATTCTGGAGGGAACTCGAAGTGAGACCTCTTTCGTTGACCCCGTTTTGTTGAATGTGCTCTTTTGAATGATAATCATTTAATGATTCTAAAGGATTTCTTGCAATTTCTTTCTCATTCGAAAATTGAGTGTGTTGGAACTTTGAAACAACTGGCTCTAGACCTCTTGACTGCTTTTGCGTAGAATTTAGAGATGTATTTTGTTCGGTTTGCTCTGAATTTGCAAGCCATATGGAGTATAGATTCGAGGACAAATCAAACCAATCGGAAGCATTGAGATTTTGGAAATAGTTTGAGAGTGTGAATATTATTTTGCGTTTCTCCTGGTTTGAGAATTTCTCTTCTAACTCTGGTAGTTTTCCTGGAATTATCAATCCAATTGATTCCAAATACGCAAGGAATCTGGTGTTTTGCTGAGTATCTATTTCGGGCATGAGTGATAAAGGAATTTTAATATGATTTCAACTCCGCGTAATCAAAAAATAATTTAGTTATAAGTGCTCATAAAAGAAAGTGTCTTTTTTTCATGGAAGATATTACTTAAAGCCAAAGCAGGCTCAACAACAGCTCTTTTCAATAGAAATGACGAAGGACAAACTAAAATCTTATCATAGAAGTTATTTTTGCAAATTCATAATCTAAATCTCAGCTCTAGAAGGCTAATCAAAACTTGATTGCCTGACAAAAACATTTAGGTTGGTCACTCAATTTTTGATTCAGTTTATTGTGACTTGTTGGGCTAAAAAACTCATTTGCGCTACATATTTTGACTGAGGTCAGGAAGCATTGAAGAAATTTACTCCACTTTAAAATTTCTGTCTGACACTATTCAAATGATATTCGCTTTACGAAGTTCAACTGAGTTTCCTATGCTTCAGTTTTATTATTGGCTACTTTTCGAATATTTGACAAAAATAGCCATATATCCAATAATCGACCAAACCTTTTTTCAGACTATTTGAATTGCTTATCTGAAATTCGGATCGTTCTGTCACATTTTATGTCTTTGTTTTCATTCCCATTGAACCACTCTGCGGTCAAACCAGTCCTGATATTATTTCCAAAGGATTAACTGATTAAAAGTTTATATTTAGTTAGCATTCAGAAGATCCCATGACATTCATCGTTCATCAGGTCCAAAAGCTGACAAACTTGATTGAAAGTTCCCTCTCGAAAGACTTGGCCTCCATACTTTACTGCATTTTCTCAATTCTGATCATGCTCTCTGGAATGATCCTTATAAAGTTGAATTCAGGAATCATTGCTGTTTCTCAAGTTCTAACTTTAAGAGGAGTATTCGAACTTATTGCCAATTGGGTGGCAGATTCGCAGGCTTTCGATAGCCAATTCTCTAAAATCGATCATAAAACTATGAACCTGGTTCTTGTCCGGAATATGGGTGCAAATATAAAGTTTTTCTGTATGCAAATGCTTCTCTACAAAATTCCGATGTCCCAGATCGCGGTTCTGGACCTTTCCTCAATATTTTTTGCTGGGATGGTTGACGTTATCTTGAATAAGACGAAATATTATCTCTATGAAGGAATCACAGCTCTCGTCACAGCTTTCGGAGTGATCTTGATTGTTGATCCAGCACTCTTCGGATTTGAAGTACCACCAACCAAGAATACTATTGCAGATCAAGAATATGCTCATGGACTTGAGAAAGTATTCTATGTCGGTTTATTCGTACTTACTCAAATTACGTGGGCTGTTTCAGTGGGTCTCGTGAAGAAACTACGTGGAGTAAACGTTTTTGCCTTAAATCTGCCCTCAGGAATGATACTTATCCTCTACGGTTCTTTTAATCAAATTGTTGGCGGAAATTTCATGAATATTGGGATATCAACAACTATCTTCTTTATGGTAGTCCTAGGGTTTGTGGGGTTTGCCAGTAAAGGATGCTACATCAGAGGTGTTCAGCTTGGAAAGGCTGGTAAGGTCACGACTTTGTCATCATTGAACGTGGTGTTTACACTGATTTTCGAAGTTTTTTATTTAGACGAATATCCATCATGGCCTGGGGTCTTTGGTTCAGTAATTATTATCGCAGCGACAATCTACCTCTGTCTGAAGAAAGATGAAACAAAGAAATAGAGTCAAAGAATGAGTTCTCAGCGAAGACACTATTAGTGTTTTTTTTTCTTCTTCCTTCAATTTTGTTTTCTCTGACTTTGATGTATATTCTATTCTGATTATGTTGATTGTCCTCTGCAATATATTTGTTTGTAGCAGTATTTAATTCGGAATGAGAACAAATAAAAGGAATAAGAATTGACATCAATATGTGAGTTCTTTCAGGATGAAACGCTCACAATTCCTATTCCGAACATTAGACATCATCCAAAATTATCAGAATATTCCTTTCTTTTCAATAAAATAAATGATAAGCTGCACTTTCAGTACATTATTTGTGAGATCCTTGCACCATTATTTGTATTCTATTTCGTTACTGATTCTGGTCTTAAGGTAAGAAACTATGAATTTAAAGCGAATTCAAAAGCATCTGGGAATGATCTATAGCACCAAGAATTTTTCTCAAAATAACCTGTCAGATTTTCTGGCACGATTCGCTTCCTTCAGGTATTCTTTTTATTACAAAGTCTAATTAACATTTTATTAAAGTTAGTGAAGTGCCCAACTTGAATATCTCAATGATATCTCATTCTTCTTTGAGAAAAACAAGAAGTTTAGAGAGTGTTACATCTTCATCCTTCGGTAGACCACAAAAAGAACAAGCTCTACATATCCCAGATCTAATAACCAAAGATAACGCCCCAATAATTACAGCAAGTTTGCAGAATGTGAGTCATCTATGTTGCCTCAGAGGCGGTGGTTATGATGAAGAAGGAAAGCAATTACAAATAGGTTTGAAAGATAAGATCAAGCATTACAGAGAAAAAATCAGGAAATCAACCAACATGGACGAAGAATTCAAATTTTACATTGAACCACGGGTAAAAGCCAATGTTATTAGTGGCATTGATAGCGAAGATACTTTCGAACTTGCTCTCAGTGTTAAAAAAGATTTTTTGGATAATGATGGTCCTTCAAAAGTGTTTCTTCTCACAGGAAAGCACAGAAGTGGCAAAACTCTCTTTTGCAAATATTTCACAAAATTCTTGCTTCTTAACTGCAACGCTGAGGACCAAGAAACGGATTGGCTGCCAATTTATATAAACCTATCTCATCTCAAGGAAGATCTGTCATCACAAATAATTAAAGTTCTAGCTGAAGAAATATTATTGAACAAAGAAGAAATAACACTTCTAAAGAGCTGCCCTGTAATTCAGCAGCAGCAGCTCCGCTTGCTCTTGATAATTGATGGATATGAGCGGAATTATCAGATTGAAGCTTTAACATCTAAAGAGGATTATATTCAAAATAATTTCTATATGCTGAATAACATCGGAAAAGATTGGACGAACGCAAAGCTAATTATAACATGCGGAGAAGATAGTCTTTGTTTGCAAGTCCATCAAAAAGAATTATTGTTTGCTCCTATTAACCTCAAAACGGCTTCTTCGGTACCAGGCAGTGTTATTGAGAGGATATTACAGCCGTTTTCTGATAACGAGATAACATCATATCTGAAGAGATCTATTGTGATGAAAGGCTCAGAGAACGTCTTTAAGGAGAGACTTCAACAATTTGACTCTGGTACTTTGAGTAGCACAGACGAATCCTGGGGGCTTGTCAAAAAATATGAAGAAATAATTGATGGTTTTCAATTGAAAAAAGAGCTAAGAGAACCTTTTCTACTCTCTATTGCTGTTGATGTACTTTGTAAAATTATTGGAAATCTTCAGTCTCAAGATAAAGAGTTACAAGGAAATATAACCAGCAATATTCAGCAAATTCTGTGCCTAAATCGTTGGACTTTGTTGAAAGAATATATCGACAAATGCATTAAGGCCGCGATTCGAAACTATTCATTGACTGTCGGCATGACTGAAGAAAATCAGGGACCTTACGTAGAAACACTTTTTGGTAAAGTAGTCACCAAAATTCAGGACCAAGCCTTGCTACTCTCAAAATATTTTTATCAAAGTGCTCAAAGCGAAACAGAATATTAGAAGGAAATCGAAGAGTTGCTAATTAAATATCATCCACTCATGCAAGTTGACGGGGAGAGAAAGTTAATTTTCGAGCAGGTTTCAATACAAGAATTTTTTGTCGCTTCTAGAATTGAGGAAGAAATTAATCATGATTTTGCTTATGGAAATTCTTTTCCTCGGAAAAATCTACTGTTAAATCAAAGAATGCTCAGTGGTGAATCGTTGACTTTCGAGTTTCTTGTCGATGCAGTTCAAAACAAGAAAATTACAGCGGAAGCTTTACTTCGAATTATTAAATCTTCCAAACGAGAGTATCAATCAGAATCTAATGACCAAAATTCCGCTCTGAATCTAGGTTCAGAAAGCTCCTGCAAAGAAGAAATTAGAACGACTACCTATAAGCAATCATATGTTATCGAAGCTTCGAATGCGATCTCAATTTTAAATGCTGCTGGTTATGACTTCACTAATATTGATCTAAGTTCCATCCAACTCCTCAATGCTAACTTAAGTTTCGGAATTTTCAAGGGCGCTAACCTCACAAATGCTGACTTGACTGGTGCCAACTTTCGAGATGTCTGGCTTGAAAACGCGGACTTAACAAACTCCAAACTTACAAAAGTCCAATTTGAAGCGTTCTCTGGCAAAATTTTTAAGAAAAGCGTCTCTAGTAATCCAATAGCGTATTCGAAAAACGGGAATTTGATGGCAGTCGTGAAAGGGGAAAAAATCGTGATACTTGAAAGAGACTGTGCTTTAAGAACATCCTTTAAGAAAAAAAGTACATTGTCGGTGCACAACGAAGCCATTAGTGACTGTGTATTTAGTCCAGACGGAGAGAAATTCATCTTTGTTGGAATGGACGGTGTGCTCTGTATCTCTGATGTTATTAATTCTGAACAGCAATCTACTTTAATTCTGGAGAGAGAGAAGGCTCGAGGAGGATTCGGAAAACGTTACAAACTAAGTGCAGATGGCAAGTATGTTTTATTTACTGGAAAGGGGGAACCGATGATGATGTGGGAAGTCGGCAAGACAGTCCCTGTGCTCAAGCTGAAGCCGAAGAGAACAACGTTTGTGGGGAGTGAATTGAGCTCAGATAGCATACTGATATTGGTAAGCGAATCCGATTCCACATGCAGTATTTGGAACGCTCGGATGGGAAAGAAAATTCATAGACTGGAAAGGCCGTCCCCATTGAATGAATTGGTAAAATTAAGTTTTAACAGCAAGCAAACTCTTCACGTGCTCAGTGGAAATCTCTTTTCGATGAGAGACTTGGTCAGAAACCATTCGACAAAATTTCTCGAAACCATAGATCGAGGATGTTTCTTACATCAATACTCATTCAGCGATGATTGCAAGCAGATAATTTTCTTAACACAAAATAAGATTCACTTTCAAGACGTCGCGAGTGGCAAATATTTGAGATCATTGCAGTGTAGAGAGAAACTTCCTGCTTTTACAAACCCCAGCTTTAAGCTTATAGCCAATGCGGCACAATTGGCATTAGCAGATAACAATATAATCGTATTCTTTGAGCTGACTTGCCCTGAAACTGGTAGCATAAGAAAAGGCCCCAATACGAAAGGACTATCGTTAGATGGCACAAACATTGATGCTTGCACTGATATATCCCAGGAAGTATTACAACTCTTTTCTCAAAAAAGCGATTATCGAGTGTTTAGCAATAATACCATAAATAATTTGATCCTTCATCCGGACCCAAAGAGCATTACTAGAATATCAATTACCGATAGTACAATTGGCGATTTAGGTTTCAAAATTATCGGGAGAGATCGTCAATGGGTGAATCTAGAAGCTATCGAACTAAAATGTCACCAAATAACGGATGCGAGTGTTGGAAACATTCATGACAATATGACCTGGAGCAAGCTCAAATTGATTGATTTCTCTCACAATTCTATTGGAAACAAGGGGGTTATAGCTCTAGCAGAAAATAACTGCTGGACTCAACTAGAAGTATTGCTTCTTAATTCTAATCTCATAGATGATATCGGAATTGTGAAGATTGTAGACAAAACCGTTTGGAAAATGCTTAAAAAATTGAATTTAGGTTTCAACAAAATTGGGGATGAGGGAACAATTGCTATCGCGAAGAATACGATTTGGGAAAAACTTGAAGAACTTTATTTGTACTATAACCGATGTAAAGATTGCGAGATATTGAATATCTTCAGCTCCAATCCAACTTGGACTTATCTTCAGATACTTGACCTTCAAGGGAATCCGCTAGGATTTAGCGAAAAAGACATAAAGAAGCTACTATTCAGCAAAATTCTGTCGAACCTCCGCTCTTTAAAATTACATAATTCTTCCTTCGACGACAGCTTTCTAATTCATTTAAGAAACCCATCCGTAGAAAATGTAACAGAGTTGACTTTGAAAAATGAAGATATTTCAGCTTTACACACTGCGATCATAAATAGTTGCGATTGGATTAATCTTAAGATCTTGGATCTCTCAGATAATAGAATCAGCAACCTTGGAGCTGCAAAAATAGGAGAGAATTTGACTTGGGTGAACCTTGAAGAACTTAAACTCGCAAGTAATCGGATCGGAGATGACGGCGGTGCCGCTATTGGTGTTAATTGTATTTGGGAAAAACTCAAACTGTTAGATTTATATAACAATAATATAGGACTCAAGAGTGTTTCCGCGATAAGTCAAAATCCGAGCTGGAAAGATCTGCGAGTATTGAATTTAGGCTATAATATGATCGGCGACGAAGGTGTCATAGAGTTAAACCAAAATATAATATGGACAAACTTGCAGAGACTTCATTTAGAAAGCAACAAAATCTCCTCAAAAGGAGTCGAAATGCTATCGAAGAATACAGCTTGGCTGAATCTGCAATATCTCAATTTATCCGATAATTTGATTGAAGCAGAAGGTGTCATTGAATTGAGCAAGAATTCAACATGGAACAATTTAACGACGCTTGAGTTATCTGAAAATGCAATCAAAGAAATAGGCCTGGCTGCAATATGGATGAATACAGCCTGGAAAAATCTACACATGCTGAATGTGGCTAACACTAAAATAGATTGTGGAGTTATTGCTAAACTGAGTAAGACTGTTGACTGGCCTCACCTTCGGACACTAAATCTATCCAATAATAAGATTAATGATTGTGACACAGCAGAATTAAGCAAGAATGACACCTGGAAAAATCTTGAAAGCCTCGAACTTGAAAGGGTCTCTCTTGATTCTCAAGGGATAGTAAATTTAGCTTCCAACCAATCTTGGAGTAAACTAAAGGTGATTAATTTAAACAACAGCAGCAATCTCGGAGAGGGAGGGGCAGCAAGTTTGAGTCAAAATAGATACTGGACCAATTTGGAGATTGTCAAGTTGGGTTGGAGCCAGATCACTGCGAAGGGTGCCTCTGCTTTAAGCAAGAACACAACATGGCTCAATCTTAAAAAGCTGGAGTTGAATGAGAATGGAATCGGTGACAAAGGAGCCACAGATTTGGGGGCAAATACTACTTGGACCAACCTACAAAGCCTCAATCTGCTCGGTAATTGGATCGGTGATCTGGGAGCTTCAGGATTAGCCAAAAATTCTTCTTGGAAGAAGCTTAACGAACTGAATCTCCAAAGCAACAGCATTGGTGATAGTGGAGCAAAAGAGCTTAGCCAAAATAGCGCCTGGACGGATTTACATGTTCTTTATCTTGGCTGGAACAATATCAAAGACTCAGGAATTCGAGACTTGGGAATGAATCAGACTTGGTCAAACCTCCAGGAACTTTGCCTTTATAGTAATCAATTTACTGGCGAAGGTGTTTCGGAACTAGCGAAAAACTCAGCTTGGAAAAACTTGAAGAAATTAACTCTCTCTCGAAATAAAATAGGGCCTTCAGGCGCAGCAGGACTTCAAAAAAATTCATGCTGGCGTTCCTTAATAGTGCTTAACCTGAGTGATACCTCGCTTGGGTACAACGGAGCTGCTGAATTAAGTAAAAACACAAGTTGGGTTGAACTAGAGGTACTTGATTTAGGAACGAATACAGTATCGTCCCAAGGCGTTCGGGCATTGAGTCAGAATGAGACTTGGAAAAAATTGCACTCGATTAATTTATGCTCTAGCGATCTTAACATCGAAGCAATCGGAGATATTGTTAGATTCATCTCTGGCAAGAATATTATATCGCTCAATCTTGCAGATATCAAGCTGACGGACAAAGGGGTTACTCTACTCTGTCAAAACGAGAGTTTAACGAATCTACAGAACTTGAATCTGCGACAAAATTCTATTGGTTCTGAAGGAGCAAAGGAACTGGGGTCTAATGTAACTTGGACCAAATTAAGAACTTTGGATTTGCAAAGTAACTGTCTTTATCAATCAGGAATGAGTTATCTCAGAAGCAATACGACTTGGATCAACTTGGTTGACCTCAATTTAGCGTACAACCGCATTTATGATAAAGGTGCTGAAGAATTAGGTAAAAATATGACTTGGACAAACCTCGAAAAATTGAATCTACAAAATAATTCTATATCACGTTCAGGAGCTGAAGGGCTCAGTCGCAATACGAGCTGGAGGAACCTCAGAGTCTTAGTGATGCGTGGTAATACCTTTGGAGATTTAAGCATTTTCAAGAAGCACCCGGTTTGGTTGAAGTTGAAAACTATTATAGCGAACTATTATTGCTAATTGAGTGACATTGATACGGATTAAATACTGAAAATTTAATTTTCAGTAGAGTTTTGACTTTTTCGCGAGTATTCCGATAAATGAGATATATTTGGTTGAATATTATATGAAATTAGAAACAACATATCAAATTTCATCTATCTCAGTCCCATTATCATCATGAGTATTGCTGATGAGAGTCAGCATGTCAATAGAAATAGCAAATTATCATGTTATAAATCACTTTTAAAGCCTATCACATCAAAAGCCTACATTCTCACATATTTCAGGTGTAGATACGGATAGATTGAAACAACAAAAAGTAGTTTAACGTTTTGTCAAAAATTTCCCTCTCTCAGTAACTTAAAGAAACAGATTCAAACAAATCTTCTTATTGTTAAAATTAATTATCGATGAATCCCTAGTCTAACCTCAACTCAAGATGTTCGAATATTGTTACAACACAAACAACCTTGATCTCTACTGCTTTGTCACCTCCTTCTGGCTGGCGATTGCAAGTATTGTCGTAGTTATCGCCTTTTCGGCTATTCTGGTCCAAGCAATGCAAAGAAAGTGGAAAAAAGGCAGAAGTTGCACGAAATTTATTTTCAGAACGCTTGAAGCGCCTGCTAGAACTAGCTTCTGTTGTTATCTCACCAATTCCAGAATCTTGAACGCTCTGTATTTCTACATATTGGCACTATTTGCAATATTCGGACTCTGCTTATCGCATATTTTTCGCTACTTTGCAAAAACCTATAAATTAATCGCCTATGTTGAGTATCAGTCAATCTCTAACATCGCCAGATGCACTCATTTCTTCATCGTCTTTTTGATTTTAGAGATCATTCTACTGAGGTCTCATTATATTAAAAAGAATAGCAACAACATGGTATCAGCAGCGGTGGAAGACTCAAAGCGTCAGACAATTACTCGCTTCGTATTCAAGAAAGCTTTCACATTCACGGTGATGATCTTGATTTTAGCAGAATTAGTTACTTTTTGGGAGCCCTATTACAATTTATTTGCGACACATACATACTACTATTTGCTCAAATTTAAGGAATCTTTGCTCGTGCTATACGTGCTTGTCCCTAAACTCCAATTGCTTTATTTCGAAAGAAAACTCCAAAGACGAACCAACCTAATTTCAACAAAGATTCAAATCGAACTCTGGATAATGAAGCATTTAACAGATATTACTCTGACGAAAGAGCGAGTCGCTGACCTCGTGGAAACAATTTTAGAATCTCCTTGCGAAGAGTGCTTTTCCGAACAAACTCAGTGTTGCTTACATTCAGCGAGCAGCTTAATACAAACATATTTAGCTGTTTCCTTCCAGAACTTGCTTCATCAGAAGCGTACCTCTGGAAGAAAAAGCCTTGTTATGATACCAACTAACCCAAGGAACACAGTAAGGTTGCTGAAGTTTATCCTAACGGTGATTGGACTTGATTTCATCGTGATGACAGTCGCTTATGGTATATTAGCTTTGGCGGAGCTTGGAGTATTTGAATTGACTGAGGAAGCCAGGACAGATCTTTATAACTTCCGACTATGCTTAACGGCCTTTAAACTTATTTCATTACCATTTTTAATGGTAATCGTTTTCGATTCGAAAACAGCTTTTGGTGAGTTCCATTCGATTCTCGAAGATAAAGAATTTAAGCAAACTTCGGCAGTTTATCACAGATTTAATTCTGAAGCTGATGCGCTAGATCAATCTCATCAACAAATCCTGTTATCTCTTTAGAAATTTACAGCAATCAATCTTACAGAGAAAACAATTACAGAGTTTTGCATATTCCATCTATTTTCCTCACTCGAAGATCTCTTCTTCATCTTATTTACCTTTGATCCTGTGGTAATTATCAATATCATCATAAAATTTTCTTCTGAGTCACACAAAAAAAACTTAATCAGAATTATCTGTAAAATGAGGATTCTCGATCAGTGAAAACGGTCCCTCAGTAAAGATTTGTTGTGATAGAGCCGGAATATTGGCTGTAGAAATGGTTCTCAATCTTATATATAATGATTGAAAATAATTTATATAATAATATAGATATATATCTAGTCGTTCAATTGCTTATTAGTTGAAAGGTTATATTAATATAAATCTCAACATGAAATAATTATGGAAAAACATGTTGTAGGTTAATAATTGAGGAAAATATTAGTTTAGGCCAGACCTTAGGGTCAGACAATGATAGGATAACTTGGAGTGAATAAATATGATTGGAGAATTTTGTTATCAGAGTCGATTTTTGTGGTCTCATGCTTATTTTTTGAATTGGCACCGGTTGCAAACCTTTCTGAAAGAATAGTTCAAGTTTCTGCATTTCTCACAAATCCAGTCAGTCCTCTTCTCCTTTTTCATATGGTTATCGGTATGCTGATGTTGCTGGACTTGTGAATAGTGACTGTGCTTTACATCATTTCCTTCAAGAGTAGGGAGTAGAATAATTCTTCTACAGTCGTCGAGTGAGATGGAATCGCTAGGATGATTACTTCCTTCATGCATCGACGAATCAGTGGTAGAGATCGATGCTATTGATGTGCTATGCGATTCTCTCTGTAAGAAGTTCTCAATTTCTTTGAAATAGCTCGTTTGCTCATCAGCAGCTTGCCGTGGAGAGTTTCTCTCTTGCTCTTGCCCGTAATTCTCTGAGTGATATAAGTTGCGCTTACAATTCAGTCTGGTGTCAGTCTGCCTTCGGAACTGGTCTTCATAATTGTGATTCGCTCCATCTCCAAATACCTTCCTCAGGATCGGAGAAATAGAAGGCAGCTCCTGTTGAGGGGACTGATACGGAGGGATCAGTCTTCTGTTTAGATCATATTTTTCATCGGTTGACTCTTGCAAGCCGAGCATGTGAAGGTTCAAGCGTGGTGGAGTCAGGAGTATGGCACTTTCGAATCCGAAGTTTGATTCATACCCTCCCTCATGAAATTTTGATTCTTGAAGAAGAGTATTCTTTACAGCGTCGAAACCAGCGAAATTATCCACTAAAGGTTTTTTCTTTTGGTTGTTGACAACGGTCAGTATGTCATCCAAACAGATGTCAGCTTTCGTTAAGTGCTGGATGTTGGTGACATCTTTCAATGGTTGACGTTCTAGGTCTAATACGAAACTGTCAGTGGTAAACTGAGAGAATGGAGTGGAAATTTGGTTTTTAGATTGAAGGCCACAGCGATTGCATTCGGCTCGGAATGAAAAGTTTAAGTTTTTGCAGATTAGGCAAGTCCAATCTCCTTCCCTTCTAGAATTGCTAGATCTCCTCTGATGGTTCGTTCTGTGCTTTGATTTAGCTGCATGGTTCGCTGTAATCTGGATGTTTTCAGTGTTTGCAGACAAAGCAATCAGATCGGAAGGGAGGTGTTGGCTGTTTTGGGTGTTCTTTCTGTTTTGCACTCGAAAATTGTCTACCATGAAATTTCGTATTATTAAATTAAGAGATTTGGATGAGAATTTCAAATTTCAACGATTTTTGATGATTTAGAATTTTTTGAATTTGTCAGTTGAATTGACGTATCTATTCAGTAATAATAATCTAATAATCGGGTTTGATTGAATATTGAAAACGATCAATATTATGAGGACATCTAATTAGTTATGATAAAAATTACAGCTCATTAATACTCATCTATCTGCATCATCGAGGATGTTCGAGACAATCCGATTGTAATTTGAAACTGTATGCCAATATATGAGAATCTATGAGGTTTGAAAAGGGCTCTCTAATGGCTTCTATTCTAAATAATAGAAATCAGGAAAAGTTAAAGGTAAACATAATTATAGGATGCGGTTTTATTACTATTAGGAGATAACGTGCAGATTTTTTTGTTTTTCAGATCCTTTCCATGAATGAATTCCCAACTAAGAACAGAAAACCCAAACTCTTATCTTTGAGCATATTTCTCTGCTCTATTTCGAATTTGCTCTTGGTCAGGCTCTCTCTATTTAGAAAAGGGCAAATATCTGCTTATCTGTCCACCGTTTTGTAATACCTCAAGAAGAAATTATTGATGATAAGAAGGATTTGGAGTTGTGGATTTATCCCTTAACTCAACCTAAAACATGTATACTATTGTCTTTAAGGGAGTTTTCAATTGAAATATTTCATGAATTGTGAAGATATATACATCATTCAAATGATTATTTTACGATTAGGTTAATCCGCTTCAAATAGATGCCTTAGAAGCAGACATATTAAATGAATGAAGAAATATTTTAACTCGTGGGATCAACGTTTAAAATATGTTCCTCAGAGAATATTGCTGCTCGAAATTGCTCCAACTTCAAAGAATCTGTTGAAGAAGCATCTATTTTAGGTGGAACTAGAAGTCGTATGAGAGCTTCCTGCCTGAGAAGATTCAATGATTTGCTCCTCAAAAATTAGTTGTGCGATTCTCTGAGATTTAGATGTGGTGACATTGGTTTTCAAGTTCATCATGATAACCTCTCCAGCAACGACTTCGTAATCGGTGGGATCTTCCATGGCAAGAGCTAGACTGTTTGAAGTAGCACGAAAGATTCAGAATTTTAAGTTTTTATTCTTTAAATTTAGAGTTCATTCAGCAACAATTCTCAATGTGGTTAAGGAGTTAATAAATCGCGCTAATCATATTAATCGAATTGCGTTGCGTTAATTGCGTCACAATGCCCTGGAATAAGACTCTCATCTGAGAAGTTTTGAACAACCATGAAAGATGTAAAGTCATAAGGAGAATGTGGGGGCTTTTATTGCCAATAAAACAGCAAGCTCAAGTTTTGTGACGAAATAAGTTTATAATCTTGGGAAACTTGGGTGTTGGTGTCTGAAAAACGAATGTGATGATAAGAGCAATGCTCGCCTCAGTCTTTAATTGTCAATCAATACTTAATTAATTCACAGAGAGTCTTTTACAGAGAGAGTTCAATTGATTAGCGAAGATGGTGACTTCTTAGATGCATCTTTCGCTGTAAAAGCTTCTCTTATTATTGGCAGAGAAATGATGGAAATAATAACCCAACAGTAGCTAATGTGATTAAATAGCAGAATGATTCATTCACTCTTTCTAAAGAAAGATATCAAGATTTTAAAATTTCGAAATGCCTATTTAGGATGCTGAATCTTGTTTGATTTCAAAGGTGTGCTTTTTGGGAAGGCGCCTTCCAATTCTTAAACTGACGCCCTCTTTCTTCATTACCTTTGTCTGTGTACAACTAAGCGAAAATAGATTTTCATTTCAATGCTCGAAATATCTACTTAGGAAAAGTTTGTGTGTCGGATTCATAAACCCTTCAATTGTATGAATTACAACCGAGTATCACTTGAATCCATTTTCTCTTGGAGTTCCAAAGTGGAATGCTTATGAATTAGTATTGCATCTAAGCAAAAAAACTTTAAACTCTCAAATTATAAAACTCAGATAATTGCACCTCTATAGATGAACCCAATAACCTATTTTAGGATTTTGAGTTTCACTAAGGTCTCCAGGATGGAGAAAATAGAAAATTGAGCACCGTTATCTGGTGCTATATTTAGAAAAAGACTTTGTTAAAAGCATTTTCTCCCGAAGTATCTCATCCTCTTCTTTTTGAAAAATTTCTACCTCAAAAACTCTCAACAAAAAAATTTGATGAGAGTGGGATTTGAACCCACGACGTTACCGACTGGTGCCTTAAACCAGCGCCTTAGACCACTCGGCCATCCCATCATATTGAAAGTTCATAACCAACCACACCTGATACGCTCTTTGAATTATCTCCCATAGATACATACTGTCATAGGCTGATAATACTTTTTTTTCTGATTAATTTACCAAAGAATATATAAGAGAATACCCGCATTAGAGCTAGATGGAGAGTTTATTATTTTAGAACTATTCATTTTCAACAATCATCCGAATGATAACACAATGTCTCATTTTAGAATCGGAACTAACTACGGTATAAAGCAGGAATTAGTTATTGAATCCTCCAAAAATAAGAAAAAAAGATTTAGGTTGATCCAATAACATGGCATTGAATAATAATTCAAAGGTATCTGTTGTAACGAAACTTGGAGTTTATACATTATCAGGATCGGAAAAATAAGGTACACGCACCGATCGCGTGCGGCTAATATAATTAATCAATCAGTGCTCACAACGCTGAACAGAATGGGAATCAACTTTCAACAAGCAATGCTAGTTTTGTTTCAAGATTAAAATAGATAAATAAAATATTCTTAGAAACATTCAAGAATCTGTCCTCTTCCGTAATGAGTCTCAAGAAGCAATTATCATTGCATGCTTTCTTTCAGAAAGTTAACAAGGACACGGCCCCTCAAAATCCATCCAATACATCGGAAAAGAGGAAGTCAGACCAGCCCACATCGTTAAATAAATCATTTTCTAATGGAAGCGTCCAACTAGAGGAGAAAGTAGAACTGTATGATCCTCCAACTGCCAAAACACTCTCTGAAAACAATACAACTCGTACGCTACAAGCCAAAGATCGAGAACAAGATGAAGATTTTGAATCACAAAGACCCAATTTTAAACGATTAAAGCACAGCTTTGATTCTGAGAACGGAATCCCGGCTAACAATGCCAAAGAGGACCAAATTAACTTTAAAACAGAAAGTGAAAATAAAATCCTTCAGAACAAAGCGTCAAATGAAAGCTTTCTGGGAAAGTTTGAGGCTTTTAAACGACAAAGTAGTCAAACTTCTATCGAAAAAGTTCCCTTCAAAGAAAGTGGAACTGGTAAGAGTACCCCCAGCAACAAAAAAGCCGAACCAAAGACACCGACCAAGACTCCTTCAAAGACACCAACTAAAGCTGGAGGTCAAAAATCCAAAACCCCTCTCAGTAAAGCTCCAACTAATGATGAACTTATCGATGTTGGGAAGGCGGAAAATTCTGAAATTGATATTGATGATTTCAATAATGCGACTCCAGAATTCGCACGGCCTGAAAACATTCGAGATGCAAAAGGGAGACGCCCTAATGAACCTGGCTACGATCCAACGACGCTCTATATTCCTGATTACGTTTGGACGGACAGAAAGATCACCCCTACAATGAAACAGTTTTGGAAGATTAAATCTCGAAATTTTGATAAAATTCTGTTTTTTAAGCTTGGAAAATTTTACGAGCTCTTCTACGACGACGCTTTAATCTGTCATAAACTCCTTGATTTGAACTGGATGAGCAACAAAATGCATGTTGGATTTCCTGAAAAGGCCCTCGAAAAGTTTGCTATGATTCTGACTAACGCTGGGTACAAGGTTTGCATTGTTGAGCATACAGAAACATCCAAAGAAATGGAGAAGCGCGTTGCTCAAAAAGGAGGAGATAAATCAATTAAACGTGAGCCCGTGCAAATGATTTCAAAAGGAACCTATACTAATCACTTTGACACAGTATACGATTCCAAATATCTCTTATGCGTACGTAATGGACGGCTAGGCGAGAACCCCAAGCGAATCGCGGTGTGTTTTGTGGATATTACAACTAATGTAGTGACTGTGGGATTCCTTACTGATGATCCCAATTTTACAAATTTTAAAATGATGGTCGCACATTTGCGGCCTGTTGAAGTTGTATTCGAAGATTTGGAAACTGAGAGAGACATTAAACAAATACTTGCGAGCTCACTGATAAGTCCGACTTTTTCCAGGTTTAATGATCCGAAGTACTGGAACCACATCACTGGGAGATGTGAGCTTGGAACTTATTATGGCACGGAGGAAGAAAAATGGCCTATTGCAATTAGAAAACTTCTACAAGGGCTAAATACAAGTGACCGAGAACTCGTTTACAGTGTAATAGCAGGATTTACAGGCTATTTGAGGTCGATGCTGATTGTAGATCAGCTACTGTCAACGGCAAGGTTCGAGCAATATGATCCAAGCAGCTTTCAGAAGCGCTATATGGTGTTGGACTCTCAAGCACTACAGCATCTTGAAATTTTTGAAGTAGGGTACCAGTCGAAGAATCCTGAGGAGGGTTCGCTCTTCAGTTATATCAACAAAACATCAACGAAATTTGGGAGGAGAATGCTAAGACGATGGCTCTGCGCTCCTCTGCTTGACGTCACAGCGATAAATCAGAGGCTAGATGCACTTGAGGACCTTCAAGATAATTATGCGGTGCGCAAGCGAGTTATGGAGCGCCTTAAGAAACTTCCTGATTTAGAAAGACAATTGACAAAAATATATAATTACAGTGTAAAGCAATCAAGAAGAGTCGTGATGTTTGAAGACGTTTCAGTCGCGAAGCTCAAAGAATTCCACGCATTGATGGAATGTTTCAGAGAGGCTCGAGATATATTGAAGAGTCTTGGAGAGGTCAAAGGAGGGTTTAAATCGCAGCTTCTGAAAAATTTAACAGAATTAGTCGATTGGAGGACCATGACAAAAGACCAAATTAATGATCCTAGCGTCACTCCGGACCCGCTATCAACAATGATGGAACTCCAGAAAGTGATAAAATGGGAAGGCGATCGAAATGCGCCTCTTCCGACGCCAGCAGAGGGAGTTGATCCCGATTTTGACGCAAAAAAGGCCGAGATCGAGGGAATTCATAGCAAATTAAATGAACATTTGATCCACTGGCGTTCGCAACTCAATTGCAAGGACATTTGCTATGCACATTCGAAATTCAGATATGAACTAGAAATACCTTCGAAGATTGTCGAAGGGAAAAAGAAACCGTCAGAGCTTGAATTTACCTCCCAAAGGAAAGATTACCAGCGCTTCCATACTAAGGAGATTAAAAAATGGCTCGAGGAGCTTGATGAGAAAGAAGAAGAAATGAAGGATATCCTATCCAAGTTTATTTATTTTCTTTTCGATCTGTTCCACAAGGAAAGCACGCTTTGGGACAAATTTGTAAGATGCATCGCGCAAATTGATTGCCTTTGCAGCCTTTCTGTGGTTTCTTTAGACTCAGAAAAGTTATGTCGTCCGATCCTTGAGCCTCTAATCGATGAATCCGAAACAGGGAGGAGAGTTTTCATAGATATTCGAGGTTCAAGACATCCCTGTGTTAGTATGATGATGAAAGAAGGCCAATTTATTCCAAATGACATTCATTTGGGACGTTCCAAAGAGAGCCCATCTGCGAAAGAGATTGTGTTACTCACAGGTCCTAACATGGGAGGAAAGTCAACTTTGCTGCGGCAAGTTTGCATTACTGCGATCTTGGCTCAACTAGGGTGCTATGTTCCAGCAACTTCGTGTCATATGACTGTAGTTGATAGAATTTTTACACGGCTTGGAGCATCAGATAAGCTTCTTGAGGGCAAAAGTACGTTTTACATTGAAATGGAAGAAACCCTTAACGCTGTTAAATTAAGTACAAAGAACAGTCTTGTGATAATGGATGAATTAGGAAGAGGTACATCAACATTCGATGGAGTAGCAATTGCGTATGGGGTGTTGAAACATTTGCTCGAGAACGTGTGCTGTCGCACTTTATTCGCCACACATTATCATGTTCTCCTCGAAGAGTTCAGAGGCACTTACAGCAATCTCGCTTATTATTTTATGGACTTGTATTTTGATGAGAAGCGAGAAAAGATTATTTTTAAATACAAACTCAAAGAGGGAGAATGCCCACGTAGCTTTGGTATCCAAGTTGCAAAAGCCTCAGGTATGGAAAGTGAGATCCTGAGGCAGGCAGCGATAAAAGCTGAAGAATTCGAAAACCAATTGAACCTTACAAAAGCTGTGCATAAATCGATGTTTCAAGACTCTATTGAAGGGACTATCTGATTTAAATAACCAACTAAACTCAGACGCTTTTGAAGAAGGCATAGCAGATCTTCAAGCACTGTTGTCAATGTTTCCAAGGAATTTTTAAAGCATTTTTTGTTGTAGATGTGGAATTGTAATTTAATTGGAGCTTGTTGGTCATTATTTGATAATGCAAGATGAAATTTTGAACTTCGATACGATCAAGTGTCGTCAGATATATATGGTGAATTACAACATTGAATGTATTATATATTTGAATTCAATGCTATCCAGATCATGTGGGATAAGCAAAAAAATTAAATTTTTTGAATACACCAAGTTTGGCAAAGAGAAAAATCAAGCATTAATTAAAAAGAGGACTTAAAATGCAAGTAATGAGGATAATTCTATTTCTAATGACAGGAATTATAAAGAAAAATTTAGACGTTCTAAAATTTGCTCTATACAAAGACTCGAAGTTTTCATATAAAAAATATTATAAAACTTATGTAACAATGAATTATTGAAGTGTCTTAATGCAACAAACTACTGTGAAGATTTAGTTTAAGTTTATGCTTTAAATAATCCTTTTGGATATCCTCTCGGGTTACAATAACGTCTTTGGATCGTATTTCCTTCATCGGATGAAAAATTATGCGCTCGGTTCCAGCTGGTCTCATATTCGAGAGATGAAAGGGATCTTTAGGATCAGCCAAGTTTCGCACTTTAGGAGTTCGAGGCCGATAGGCTGGATTTCTGTATTTGCTTAGGGTAATTCCTTCGAATGGTGGCTTTTTAGCTGGCGACTCAAACTGCCAGCTTCTCGTTAGCTCATTTCTCTTGGATGATTCATACGAATAGCTGATAAATTCGCCCGGCATCATAAAAGAGGAGAAGGTATCATCTCTATAATTAGAGCCACCTGCTACTGGGCCGAGTTTCAGGGATTTGATATTCTCAGGTGAGTTGCAAAATCGATCGGAGTTCATTTTATCACCGCCTATTCCCAGAGAGTTACTATTAGATGACTTGTTTTGTGAATATTTTGACCTCTCTCAGCAATGAAGTTCTCGGGAAGCTCATTAGCAACGACGTTAGGTTGTAAAATGGAGTTTTTTCTGGAGAAGCCAGTGTTTCGATACTTCGAAGATGCAGATGCAGTGCGAGAGCGATTGGGACCTTTGCTGCCGTTCGTTTTTGTGTTTATCTGAAGAGGAGATTGATTGTTGGCCTCTTTAATTTCAAAGAGTTCCAGCAATAATATTCTCTGAAACGTGCTTCCTATTGTGGATCTAGAATGTAGCGTTTCCAGTATCGGAGCTTTTGATTTGCTAAAAAGGAAAGAAAATAAATTGCATTATTACATTTACAAGGAAATGAAACAATACAAAGATTTGAGCCAGTCTTGGAAACGAGAATCTGCGCCGTCACCTAACCAAATTTATTGAGAGCTGGAAAAGTGAAGAACCTTTCATGATCTTTTGGATTATTGTCTGGAAATCCTCAGAGCCATCTGCTGATGGTTGAGTGTTTTGGACAGGCGCCAGCTGAAATATATATTTATAAAAGAGTTTCATAAATTCCTGACGCCAAAGGTTTTTGTGAATATGCTGAATATCATTAGCAAGATCATTTACCTTCTCATTTTGGATCGAGTGCCTGTACATATCAACTTCCCCATCGATTCTTAAAAAGCGAAACATCACAACCTCTTTAGTAACGGCATCCGTGTCGCCCTTTGCATCGTTTGGCTTCTTACTTCCTAATACCTAAAGATATACACAAGCAAACTTCTGTGAATGCTAATGAGAAAAAGGCTCATACCAAAAGAATTTTCATTTGATTAATCAATTCGGTTTTTGACTGCGCGAAATAATTCATCAAGCTGCTAATATCCTAAATATCTCAATTAAGAGTTGTGCCCAAACATTTATATTACCGCTTCGGTTGACTGGCTATTCTGCTCCCAGCAGGTTACATCAAATTGGAGATCAGAGAGTGATATTAAAAAAAATTCCGTTTTCAAATTTCTTCTGATAGCTAGGTAATCAAGTATAATGTAAAACCTCCCTCTTTCAATTACTTCTCGCAAACGATCTCTTATCAATCTTCTTTAACATCTGCGAATAGTATGTTTCGTTGATTTTAATTCCATCGTCGATCAATATCTCCTTAACTTTCAGTAAGTAGTCACTTCCCTCATTTTTTGGAATAGTTGGAAGCGTAAATTCTTTCGGTGAAAGTTTCTCATCTTGCGTTAGAGTATGCAAGTTCGATCGTAATTCATTCTGAACATTATTTTCTTTCAGACCATTGCCTGGAAGATATACACTCCTCGATTTTCTGCGCATTGAGGTTTTACTGCGTGCCTCTGAGGATTTTGGGTCTAATTTCTCATTATAGTAGGTTAAAAAACCGGTGAAATCTGCATCATGATTTGTTTTCGGTGTGCTCCACGTCTTCTGGTGCGGAGATCTTTTCGTTGCCGTGCTAGCCTCTCGCAGCCTTTCTTCAATTGGGCTACTGAACTCTTCTTCAAAAAAATCATCGAAAGCTGACAGATCCGAAATGTTTTGGTTTATCACATGGTTCAGTTTATTTTTACTCATTCCTGCAAAACAAATACGCACCGTCAAGTAAGCAATAATAAGATATTATTACGAATGTGTCGATTAAATAAAACACCCATCTCCTGCTCTTCTTTTGAAGGGTTTCTTCGAAGAGTTGTGTAATAAGTCTGATTTACAGGAGGGAAAGGCCTAGTATGTCTGTGGGCTGATTTCCCTGAATTGTTTAACAGAATTGATTGAAGAACAGTGGCTGGAGGCTTCCGGCCTATAAAACCTGAGATATTGTGAAGCATTTGTGTAGGTACGCATATGTTTCGCTGGATTGTAAGAGCTTTTCGGCCTCATTAGTTCGCTGATTAGGGTGTTAGGAAAATTCTCAATAAGGTTCATGGCTTTTGGAGTCTCTGTTGCATGATAATCGATAGATTTTTCCTTGTTCCATTTAGGTCGCTTCATTAACGAGCAGGCGATAAAATAATTTAATAAAGGATGTTTTATTTTGTGGGTTCAATTTCTGGTCAAGACAGCTAACGAGAAGAGGGCTGTGTCTTGCTTGAATTTTGGACAGGACGGTTTTACAGTTACATACACCTGGAAACATCGGGCTTAGCGATTAATTGGTGGGGTAATAAGACAAGATTTAATGAGGCTTCGAGTTTATCAAGCTGATAATAGGTAAAGTAACCGGTAGGCATGCCTGCAAAGAGGTGATCTCTTTCTCAGGTGCTGCATCAGTGACTACACTATATTGAGGATGTTGAATGAATATAATCGAATAACCTGAGGGTTTATCCTGAAAATTAAATCGAAAGCGTTGAAGGCTTTTGATGAGAGGAGGAAAAAAACCGAATAACTGTCGATCTCGAAAGCCACCTTGAGATTAAATTACTTTGGGCTCAATCGTCTATGCAGATTAATTGATTATGAATTGAGCTATGATACATCTAAGGTTCGACCAAGTTTTGTTTTTTTTGCTTCTCTCATGATATTGACTGTTCTTTTTTTTTATTATTTCAACATCTTCACAAAAATAAAAACAGACTTGATAGATAAGCAGCGAATTGCAATTGTTTCAGAAATTAATTATGAACCCATATTTTGTTTGTTTGTATTTTTTTTTTGATTCTATTGCTAACAATTTTACGTGAATCATTGTCAAACACTTACTTGCCTCAGTGCAATATGTTTCCTAGCCAATCTTCTTTTTTTTTTCTCTCTCTCAAGTTGTGGAACTGATTCAACAGCAGATAAAATATGTTTGAATTTATTTCCAGAAACCTTCCAATTAATTCAAAACCCTTTTTACTCGGAAGCCAAATTTAAACAATGTTTTCTCAATTACTTCTCCAACAAACCAACAAATCAAATCACTAATGAATAAAAGAAAAGTAAATGTTAACTTCTCCAATGAAATCAGCAAAGACATCAGCGACAATTCATGTTTAGAAGAAACACAACTTGTCAAGGACAGAAGTTCTATACTGGCAAATAAACTCGATTTCAATAAATCTCCAATTAGTCCAGCAATCTCGTCTACCCATTCTAATACAGAAAGTGCGACTGTCAGATTTGCAGAGAGGAAATCCTCTCTTGTACCTGATCCTTGGCCTTCGGAAGTAGTCGACCCAAATAAAAAGCGTGAAGTCGATATACCATTGAATGTTGAGGAAATTGAGAATGTCGTCCAGAGTGAAGCTGAGAATCAAATATTAAAAATCAATCTCGATCTCCAGAATGATGAACCAAGATATAGCGAGAACAGAAACTCAAAAAGTGGGGCAAAATCTACTGACTCAGGTTTGGAAAATTCACGCAGAAGCCTTCGCTCTCTTCTCGAGAAAGTCGCGAGGCACAATGACCAATTGAAGGGTCTAAATCGTTTTTTTGCACGCAACAGGCTGATCACTGCACTTCAAAGCAGAATCAAAAAAGATGCGCCGCTAAACTTCACGCAGATAAACTTGATTGGTGATCTTTCAAACCCTAATAAGGCCGTAGGCAGCGCAGATCATTATTATTATGGCGAAAGAACCCGGGTGAGAAGCTCAACAAGCAAATTGAAAGACCTGAAAAAAAGTGCGAGTCGTGTTCAAGTGAGAGATAATGGATTATTCACTCGAGCAAAGTTGCTTGCTTCGGTGAAGCTTGTAAGAGATGGGAAATTGAAAAGGAGTCGGCTTTATAAATGGTGCTATTTCCTCAAGGAATGGATGACACTATTATTCATAATAATCACTCGGCCGATCAGACCTGAGAGCAAATTCAAAATTACTTGGGATCTTTTTGTGTTGGTATTTATTTTATGGGAGATGATAACGATACCTCTCGCAATCTCTTTCCCAGCATCGCAAGCAACTACTGTTTGGAATATTCAGATTATAAGCAATGTATTTTTCATCCTCGATATTCTGCTTTCGTTTCAGACTGGCTATTTTTCGAAAGGCTCACTTGTAATGGCAAGAAAATCAATCGCTCTAAGGTATCTCCGGAAGGAATTTATAGCAGATGTAATAGGGTCTTTTCCCTATATACTTGCTATCCCGCATATGAAATATGATGGAGATCCTCTGACTGATACAGATTTATTTCTTAGATTGCTGCTTTTACTCCGGCTAACAAAAACCTTCAAAATGAGCAGAGTGTTCAGCGGATTTGAAGGCTACTTGGAACTTCTTCTCTCATTTAATACAATAGTCAGTTTATTAAAGCTTTCAGTTCTGATTTTGATTATTGCACATTGGATCGCTTGTGCTTGGCATTTCGTTGCTATCATGGAGCAAGAAGAGATCACTTGGCTGATCCAAGCCGGCATCGGAAATGCACCGTCGCGTACGAAGTACGTTTACTCGTTTTATTGGGCTGTAACTACTATGATTACCGTGGGTTATGGAGATATTACACCAATAAGCATTACTGAACGAATACTCGGAATCGTAGTTATGATTGTCGCTAGCGGTGTATTTGCGTTTACCATGAACAGTATAAACGTGCTGCTAGTACAAATGAACCAACAGAAAGCATACTACCAAGACATAATGATCGCTCTCAGTTCGTTCATGAAACAAAAACACGTTTCACGGGAGCTAAGAGGCAAATTAAAGAGTTATCTCGCTTACACTCTTAAATATTATAATTCAGTCCGTAACAAGGAAGAAGCAATTATGGGTTTGCTATCTGATCAACTCAAAAACGAACTAGTTATTGAAGTCAACGGGAAGGTACTCAAAGCATCGAAGCATCTTCAAGGTCTATTTTCAGATAAACTAATGATGAGATTAACACTTATAATGACGCGCACGATATCAAGTCCGAATGAGATCATCTTCAGGGAGGATACCAGAGACGATTGCTCTATTTATTTCATCGATAACGGGAGTGTTCAACTCTTCAATCTGTGCACAGAGACATTTTATCGATTAATTTCTGATAGAGGACAAACATTTGGAGAGATAGCGTTCTTTACGGGACAGAAAAGGACAGCGAGTGCACGCTCTGGGCATTTTTCGGGACTCTTTTCGATAAAAAGGGATGATTTTATTGCCCTTCTCGAAGATTTTTATAAAGATAGACAAAGATACTGCATGATCCGCGACCAGATTCTCCTGAATGCGAATTATTCAGGGCTCAAAATTGAGTGCTTCTCATGCAAAAGCATTAAACATACGGTGGAAAAGTGCCCAGAATTACACTACGGAGTTCAAAAGCAAAAGATTATCGAATCTTATTTAAGTCAAGAAAGGTCATTTCGCAAAAACTTTCAAAGAGCTTCACGGAGGAAATTCGATCTGAAACTAATTCAAGATTGCGTGGCTGCCTACACGAAAAAAAATCCTTCAACGATTGGTCTTGATTTTATTGAACATGATGAAGAATCGGTAGTTGAAAACGAGCGAGGTACACAAGCTTTCAGAGGAGTTTCTATATCAAGAAAATCTCAAGGTTTTCAGGAAGACTACGCTCAGCAGTTTGCTATCGAAGGCCGTAGGCAGAAAGCAAAGGAATCCCCAAACCAAGATCAGGAAAGGCTGCAATTGAATTTCGTGGGTAGTAATCAAGAGATTGATTGTAATTCCAATGATAATCCAACAGACGACCAAATCAGGCATTTCCAGATCTATTTTCCTCACCATAATTTTGGCGCAATTACAAAAAATGAGAAATGGAAGAGGGTAGAGTTTAAAAGGAAAGTCACAGGATGGGCACCTCGTCCGAAAAAACGAAGTGCCAAGCTTTCATTCATGGATAGAATTCGGAATAAAATCGGGACATTTATTGGATCAAAGAATGAAATGAACAAGAACACTATTAGCGTACATGAGACTTCAAACAGAATGAGTCATGACGCTGATGAAAGTCAAATTCAAACCACACCAACTTGGGTGAATCCTCGAATTTCAAGCAGCAGAAAGGATACTTCGCACAAAAATGAAACCATATTCCTAAGAAAAGACGTCCAAGATAGAAAAGTAACAGCAATCTTAGATGTAAATCATAAAGTAAGGTCATTTAATGTGGTGAGTTCGCCTCAGTTTAGAGTTAATACTCCTGAAGCCGGATTTAGACTTGAGAGTACTGGAAATCTCAGGATGAGAGCTCATGAGGCGAGCTTTGGACAAGATGCAAAATTCCAGGGATCGTCGGCGCTGAGATCTGTTGAGGATATTTCAGATGCAGGTGCCAAAGAGGCCGTTGATTTTCTAGTTAACAAATTTGGGGTCGATGCGATAACTAAATTAATAAATTCCCAAAACGAAATAAATGATCTACTTTAGTAGAATCATCACGGAAGGATTTGTGCTTATCTGGAAATATTTTGCGGCGCTATAGGAACAATCAAGTGAGTTTATAAGGATTAGGAGTAAAATGTCCTCAAATGAGTTACTTTTAATTTTATTTTATTTTTTTATGGGTTGTAGAACGCGTGAAAATCAATATTTATGTATAGTTGTAGCGGTTGCCACTTGATATCAGCAAGGCTAACCTCGACTTTTAACACTTTCCGTAATTTTGAAATGAACTAGTTGCTGGCTGCTGTGCGAACGTATCCTCTCCTAAAAAAGAATAAATATTTATACTAGCGAAAAGTAATTAGACTTAATGTGAGCTTCGTCGTTCTTTGCGATGTAACTTATTAATTTAATTTCATTGATTGATTCTATATATATATAAAACTAGTTGCATCTCATATATAGTAGATTAATATTAATGTGTTTTGTTCTTGATAGAGGTTAGATCTCTCTCCCCTTACTAAATCAATCGATACACTTGTGAACTATTTTAGCTTGGCGAAACACAGTGATTAAAATAGAAATTCCTCGTTTCAAGGAGGTAAGAGAAACTTTAATGGAGAAATTAATAATCCTTCAGTCAATATAATCACACTATCCATTTATACTCATTACACGATGAATTGTTTCGAAATTTCAATGAATCTGAATGCTTTTTTCAATATTAATTTTGATTGATATGAATAATTGAGGATGTAGCTGTAAATTACCGCTCCCAAGTGAGATTTAATTTCAAGTCTAAAGCAAAAAAAGTAGCTTTAACATTTTGATTTCAGTGTTCTATTTTTTCAAATTTAATATAATTTAATTTTGATTATAAACTTTCTAAAATACTCCAAGTTGATTGAGTTTCTGGTACAATCAAATCAACGACGTAGTCTGATAATGAAGAAAGCTTGACAGACTAGAATCCTTTTACTCCGGTATATCTGGTTCAGAAAATTGTTTTCTGTTTATGATATGGACAATTTTGGAAACGAAGCGCTGCTCGTTTAAATTTTTAGGAAAATTGATTTGAATACTTGCTCATGAAACTACAGCAATTCTCGTCTTCGGGTCTGGCTAGCATCGGTGTGGGGCTCCAACCGTTGGAGTAATTTTCAAATATTTTGGGTTCCGTATTAAGATCGAGATGCTCTCTTATTAGGAGTATTAAGAGTGATGTGCGATTATCAAAATAGACAACCTCTCAACAACTCTGCAAAATTACAACTCAAAGCTGATCACTCGCTGTGAGCTATACTGTTTATTTAATTATCGACCATTCTCATAATGAGATGCGACATCTTTCTTTTGCTTGCACCTCAGCTAACTGTAGAATCGTAAATAATTCCTCTCCAAATATCATTTTTAAATTATCTCTCAGAGATTTTGCTTCTATCGTACCTGATTCCACTTAATTGCACATTTTGTTTTATTTCTGTGTCCCATCTGTTATAGAATTCAATATAATGCTGCTTAAGACAGTCAGTAGTGATAGAGCCTCATTTAACAAATACAAGCTTCAGTCGGATTACCTATCATTCTTCTAAATTCGAAGGCGCCTTTCAACTATAATTTTGTAATTTTAAAGAATTAAAGTAGCTTTTCAAAATATGGGAAAACAAGATCCAAAACTCGGAAACGGGTTAAATGGTGACGACTCTGATGACGAGACACCCGATGGCGTCGTCATAAAGAAGCTAACAAAAGAGGAAAAAGAGAAAATTAAGCGAGCTTTGAAAAAGAAGCAAAAAAAGCAGAAAAAAAAAAATCAAACGAACGAGGAGCCAGTCGATCAAGATGAGATTTTAAGGAAAGAGTTACTTAAAAAGGATGCTAAAATCGTTGCTGAAGAGTCAGCTGGCGAGACCAAGACGAGCACAGTAGCGGATTCTAATCGAATGGAAGAAGAAAGCATCGAAGTCGAACTCGTTGAACAAGATGAGTACCTCCTCACTGGAAAATATTATGAGGAGTTTAAGCACGTATTCCAACATTTTGCCACCCCTAAACAAGGAACATTAGCCCGTCGTGAAGACAGCGACGAGTCAGATCAAGAGGGCGATAAGCAGATGAAACCTGAGGGTACTGAGGATGCTGAAAAGCCGTCGGCAGAACAACCTTTGTCCAGAAAAAAGAAAAAACAGCAAAAGCTCCTGAAAGTTGCCCAGCTCAAAGCGCTTGTCAAGAGACCTGATCTTGTTGAGGTAATTTTTTTGAAGAAAAGAGCAGTTTACTTCTACTAATCTATTTCCAAGGTGTGGGATGTAACTGCGCCTGACCCGCTCCTTCTGGTTCATCTAAAATCCTATAAAAATACTGTGCCTGTACCTAGGCACTGGTGTCAGAAGCGTAAATTCCTTCAAAATAAAAGGGGTATTTTGAAACCTCCTTTCAAGCTCCCTGGTAAACTCCTTGCTAAATGGCAATTTCTAACATATTTTATTTCAGAAAATATCGAGAATACTGGCATTGCTCGTCTTAGAGATCCTTTCAATGACGCTCAGGCTGGAAGACTCGTTAGACAGAAGTTGAAGGAGAGAATGAATCCAAAGCTGGGTAAAATTGACATCGACTACGAGGTTCTTCATGACGCTTTCTTCAAATACAACAAGAAGCCGAAAATGACTCAACACGGTGATATGTAAATTTCTTTTTGCTATCTATCGAGCGTAAACAATTCTCTTTCAGTTACTTTGAAGGAAGAGAAGATGAAGTGAAAACAAGAACATACAAACCTGGAAGGATCTCTGAAGATCTGAGAGTCGCTCTGGGAATTTCAGAATTCGCTCCACCTCCATGGCTCACTAACATGCAAAGATACGGCGCTCCACCATCTTATCCTTATCTGAAGATTCCTGGTGTCAACTACACAATGCCAGAAGGAGGCTATTATAGTCTCTATTATAATAGGCAGACAGCTGAGGACGTAATAATATTTTTTTGAGGGCAGTTATCGATCTGATTAATCATTATTAGAAAGAAGGAAAGCAAGTTGGACAAGGCTATGTTTACGCTTTCGTTCGAGCGCCAGAACTAGAAGATGCTGATATTCCAACTGGTAATATCATCTTCTTTGAGCTTTAAGTAACGGAATAATATTTTTATCACAGAAAAAGTGCACTGGGGTGAAATCAACGAAGATGATATCAGAGACGAATTACCTGAGGAGGATGAAGAAATGGACGAAGATACTGAAATTCGAACGGAAACTGAGACTAAATCTGGTATTTCGAGCATGATTTCTGGAATGGCGACTCCAGACACTGACATTCGTAAGAGAATGCCACAACCACCGGATGTCCAAAACATCAATCTGAATGACTCGTCAAAGCCTCTCTATACTGTGCTCGAGCCGATGAAGGTAATACTTAAATCGTTTGAGTTTATGAAAACATGTGACCATTTACTTTAGGCGAACATTGGATCAAATATCTACGGTTCAAACTATGGCTACAAGATACCTGGAGTTAATGATCATCTCGCTGAGAAAGACCCAAAGGCAGCAGATAAGGAGAAGATCAATTTCAAGTTTTGAGTATTGGTTTCCGTTTTTTTATCTCGATTTGATTGTATTACACATAGAGTAGAATCTAACTAGATGAACTAAGAAGTCTTGAATTCAATCCATTTGAACAATTGATACTGATTCTTTTAACAAGCAGCTTCTATGAATCAAAAATAAGGCCGTTGCTATAATAATGAAAATTAACCGGCATAACCATGTAATTAAAAAAAAGAATTTTGTTAGTACTTTGACTGGTCGTCAATATTACTTGACATACTCTAGATGCTTATGAGACAGGATAGAGCTCTCTCTGAGAGAGAGAGGCTCTCCATCTCAACTCACTTTGGCAGGTAACTAAAAAACAAAATATATATTTTATTGCGTTGCTTAGCTGATATGTTCCAGATATTTTAATTTTCTTCAATTGTTGTTTTTGGTAAGACTCTTTGCACCACTGTGGTTGCTTCAAGGTCAATTCTTCTTGGAGAGATAAATATTACTTCTTGAAGCTCAGTTTCAGACATGTTATCTAATAAATATTAAAACAACATCAACGAATCAGTTCGGACTCGGTTCGTGACTCTTTTGCGGTCGTTTCAAACAGTCCGTTTCTAATTTCCATTCTGTACTTTCTCTTATTCTGTCGGTTTTTTCAGACAGGTCCAATGGAATTTGGTTGTCCTCCGAAGGTTTTATTTCAGGCTGAAAATTCACCTAGAGTACCAAATAAGCAATTACAGTTGAAGAAAATTTTTGAAAAAATCTTGATAATACATCTGGAGCAAGAGGCACCCGAACGATCCTCCTGAGTTCTAAAAAGCTTCGGCGAACCCGCATACCAGCAACTTGACAGAAATTTTCAAAAAAACTTTTCCTATAAATTCGCAAATAAGGTTGAATTAACCTTTACGCACGCTTTTTACTTTGCAAAGAAGTTTCTTGGCTTGCCTCCCCAGGTGCTTTTGGATCTTTCATAGGTAGTTTGGTTTGTGAACATCAAGTAAGTGTGGTAGGAAAATAACCCTACAATGAACGGTCCAACCTAGCGAGTCATTGTTGATTGAGGAACGTCGATTAGATTATTACCAATAAGCAGTAGACCGCCATAAAAATACTGTAAGGATATCTAGAAGCTACACTTTTAGTTCCAGACTCTGCATCCTGTCCACATTTATCAGTTATAGCTCAAAAAGTTTTACTCCAGCAGCTTTGATTATTTGAACGAAAGAAAGGGCAAGGCAATAGATGTCGAGCATGATGAGCGAGAAGACAAAGCAGTAAAAATATCTAGACGCCCAATGAGATGCTCTGATAAAAACCCTCAAAGAATATACCTATAGTTTCTTTTTCCAATGCAACATCCTAGCCAAGGGCAATGATGATCAAATCTTTCGACACAGTTATCGCACAGATGACAATGGGATGTTCGAATTGGCCTGTAAATATTGCCTAGAAAAGATTAATTAGGTTGCACAATTGGAGAAAATTTACATGTAATGCAGGTCTTCATTCGATGAAAATGGCCATTGAGCGTGAAATCACGATATGTCTTTTCATCTGAGAGCTTATGGGGCACTCGTTCCAGTTCTATTGCTGCGATCACTTCTCCTGACTCAAACATCGAGAAATAAATGATTGTGATGTGCTGCATAATTTACTTGTTTGGGGATAACCCCAGGGTCTGTGCACAGGGTGAGGAAGAGAAGCACGTCTGCAATAATCAACAAAATAATTCCAATAATTAGAGTCGTTGGGTCTCCTTTCTCATGGATAAAGTGCTAATGTGCAAGCAGCATAACGTCAATGAGTTGGTAAAAAAAGAGAGGATAATTCACCGCAGAAACCATTGTGAAGAATACTATTGCAGGTACGTTAATCAACAATATGGTCAAGTAGAGATATTTGATTTCCGAGCTGTACATTCGAAGATTTTTCTTAGGCTCAGACTAGTTACATATTATTTACCCGATGAAAATCCTTCCATAGCAAAAGATCTTTGAATTGGTTTTGTAAACCTGATAGTGGTGCTTTTGGATGGAAGGTTTTACTAGGTTCTCCACTGAAAGCATCCCCTCCATTTTTTATTGGATTTAAATAAAATTCAATTTAATTGCCTGTATTCTCTTGCGATGTTAGTAAAGTTTATTCAAATATCAATAAAATCTGGATGATTATACTCAAATCTTAGCGATTAGATAAAGATTAAGAACATAACTCTAGTGACAGTAATGAAAAGTAACAATATGAGTAAGTATACATAATCAATTAAGCAGTTCCAAAGACCTCACCATGAGTATTCCGGGGGATTCCACCGGTACCATCTGAAAACTGTTGACTTGGTTTAAATTTTTGAGCTCTTTCTCTGAATATGCTATCATACCATATGTTACGAGCGACTTCATAGTCGGATGGTGCTGATTGCGATAGCTGGGTCTTCTGTTCATCATATCTGAGATTGTAGCCACCTTCGCTTGTATATTCTATGATTTTTTCTTCCTTATTCATAGGAAATGGAGTAATTAAGTGCCTTAGGTTTATAGCGGAAGGACTAGTTAGAGTCTCTTTCAGCCATCGTTCAAAGTCGACTCGAGACTGAGTAGGTGGGTGATAAACGAAATTCGTGAGCTCTTGAAGGTCAGGGAGGTGAATATAATCCGGGAGCTTCCGACCTACCCTGAAAGAGTACATTAAATCATTGTTGTGATTTGCATGCAATCGATTTTCATCAAAAAGAGCGCTTCTCTCTTGCAGTTTCTCTTCCAGCACAATTCCCTTAATGTAGCAGTTTTCGTCAAGACACGTAAACAACTCTTTAGAATCTTTTTTGAAAATAAATCTCAAATTCTGCGAAGACTGTTTTGGCTGTTTTTCACTAGGAATCTCAACGCAAGTCTGAGCAAAGCAAGCTTTGCAGCTGCCAGTCAAACAAACCAATTTTCCAGTCAAAACAACGTCATTTTGCGAAGAGGATTCCTGCTGATGCTCCGGCTGCATCGAAACCCATCCAGTGATGTGATAGTCATCTCCTTTGTTGTAGGCTTTTGTCGTCCCATGCTCAAATTTTCTCCTTTGCGAGGGGAGTGATGAGGAGTTGTGAACTGGTTTCTGAATCTTCTTACTGCCTTTACTTTTAGCTGGTTTTGGTTCCGTTGTGTCCTTGTTAGAGGAATAGTCATACTCACCTTCTTCATAGTACTGAGCGATTTGGAAACAGACTTCTTCTTTCTGCAGAGTCGTTGGAGTTATACAGGCATAGCAATCAGCATCACGGCAGTGTGTACGATAATTCCATTTTTTTACCTGAGCTGTTATGTCCTCTAGCTGTCTTAGGTCTTCAAGTGAACTGATTCTCAAAAGTGTGAGATTTGCGCCTTGCGTCACATTAGCGAGCGTTGTGTTTATTAGTGAAATGTTTTGATTCGGACTTAAGTCCAATGGGAAGCACTTTGATGTTCCATTGATAGAAATACAGTTATAGCAAGAGGTATCATTACAAAATACTTCTGCAGTCAACTCGAATCGCGATATCGGTTCGAATCCAATGTGACCATTCCGATTGAGGGTTCTGTCTAGCGAGCTGAGGCAAATTTTTTCTTGCTCTCCATTCTCGAGTGTCTTATTCCAGCAAGATCCATTCAAAGGTGAGATATAGTAAGGCACGATAATAGGCTCAAAACTTAGCCTTACCCTTGCATATGAACCGTAGAAAGGATATAGCAGCTCCATACCATTCGTCTCAAGGAGAGCTATTTGATGCATTCGAGACAACGAAGCCCCTTGGTACAAGCAAAGTTGTAACAAGGTGGCTGGCTGGATTTGGTCATCTTTTATCTTTGACTGGCATTCTCTCACTTCGCCATGTTTATACGGATTATCATTCCACCAAAGTTGACTACAGCGGCTCTCATCTGAGAATCTGAAGCATCTGTAGCAAGCTGTACAATTGCAAAAGTATTTTCCATCTAAGCGAATCTGACTAAGCAGTTCAACCGGCATACTCTTGCAAAAGGCAGAAAAATCACCTTCGAGTTGAGTCACAACTGAAGCAGAACGAATCAGATACGATTCTCCTTGATGAATCTTTTCAGGATGATTACGGAGAGGAAAAGAGACATTGTCGCCACTGAAATGTAGAATTGAGCTCAGTTGGAGATTATTACAGTCATTTTTTGATTGTACAGGAGGTTCTTTTAAGAGTTTGCAGGTCTCTGATGAGAAATACCTTAAACAGGAGTAGCACCCGCTGCAATCGCAATAGTAGCGCTGGTTTACAAGTTCTATTAGGTTGGCTTCAGCTATAAGTCCACATAAGTCATCCAAAGAACCAGTCTGGACCATGGTAATTAAATGTTGGTCCTTGCATGGCTCCAATGTTTCCACGGTCTCTGAAATTTTCTCACAGGTAAAATTTCCACCTTCAACTCCTTCGCAGTAGTAACATCCGCTGCAGTTGCAAAAAGAGCGGAATTTGAAATTGGTATGAGATTTTTCTGAATTAAAATAATGCCTCTGTGCGCATATTCCTTGGATATTTAGTACTTTTCTTGTACCATCCTTACTATTGAGCTCTGTCTCGCACCCACCCATACTGTTAATTGTAGTACAGGTTAATGATTCCTCGTTAACAGATAGTACACTTTTGGACTTTGATGATACTTGTGTAAGCCATAGGGTATTGCACATTTCCTTCAGGGTCTTCCTCGAAATCACTTTCTCTGTGGAATTATGTTTTTCCTCATGAGAATCAGACGATTCCGAGGTGTCTTTATAGCATTTCTGTTCTTCATTCAGGATCATACAAACTTTACAGCCTGACTTTTTGCTACAAGAACGCTCTAATTGGATACTATACCCATTAAAAGCATTAGGCCCAAGCGAAGCAACATGTGCGCAGAACTCTCGCATATCCCTCACCTCGTTATTCAATATCAAATCCTTTTTCGCACCTGAAGAACATTCAGATTTCGATGGCTTTCGGCCTGAATAATCATCAAGTTTGCATTGTACGACGCCATCCTTGGTCTCGCAAATATAGCAACCGTTGCAGTTGCAATATTCATAGTTTTCTCCTGCTTGATGAAGAGTCGTATTGACATATTTGCACAGGTCATCAATTCCTCTAGCTTCACTCTTCAGCTGACTTTTAACATCCAACGAGATATCCATGTTGTGACAAAGTTTGTGGTATTTACCACCAAGCCATTGACAAAGTTGACAAGAACCTTCTGTACATGAAACCGAGTATGAGTACTGTTTACGCAAGAATGCCAACTCACTTGTGTGCGATTGGGGGTCCTTGCAATAGTTATAAAGGATATGATGATGAGAAGAGAGTCGATCGAATTTTTTGTTTTGGGGCATGCTACGATCCGCTTTTAAGCATTCCTGCTGGTTCCATAAGCTCATACAGCGATAGCTTTCTTCTCCATTGAGAAAATTCTCCACCTTAAAATTCCAGCTCGCTCTAAACGCAACTTCATCAGCACATGCATTCAAAGCTTCTTTAGAAACATCCGCTTTGGGAAGGTAACAGCTTAGAATATATTTTGGCTCTTCTGCTGTTTTCTGCCGCAGTTGGCTCGAAGCCTGATTTAGCACAGAGATCACATCAGGATGGAAAGTCGCTTTACAACTCTTCTCTTTGCCGGCTAACCAGCAAAAGTTGCATGCGACATTATCGCAGGTGGAGTCAAATCGTGTGTCAAGTTCATGGCGAATCTCATTATTTCTATATTCTTTTAGATCCTCCTGAAGGCGAATATTTAATCTAGCAACCGCTTTTGTGCAATATTGCGGCAGACTTCTTTGATACAGAATCTTCTGACATTTCTCCTGTTGGCTGTAGCTCCAGCAACTATAGCATTGAGTACAATCGCAGTATGATCGATGTGTAAGCTGAGCATTTTCCAAGTCGAGCAGTGAAGTATAGCTTCTATCTGCTAAGATTTTATCATTCTTGCTTTCAGTCGAGTGAAGAATTCGGCCTTTACTTTTCAAGTTCTTTGTAGGGTCGGCAAAACAATTTCCCAAGACACAAATAAAGCAACTTGAGTTGGTGCAGTAGTAATCATAGAGGGCGCTTTCGCTGACAGTAGGAGTCACCTGCAGTGATATTTCATCACTTCGAGCAAATTCTTCCTTTGATTTATGGAGCTTGTCCTCATTTGAAACTAATTTTCCATTGTAGAGGTTCCAGCAAAAGCTTTGGTCAATGCAAAAGTGGATCTCTTTTTCAGTAAAATCAAGCTCGTAATTGAAGACGTAGCGATTCTGAGTGTCAACCGATGCCATAAGAGTTCTGAAGATATCTCCAACTGAGTTAATATATGCTTTGACTTCTTTACTCAAATCTTTTAAAACAATATCTTCACTCTGCAAGTAGTATTTTGTATGAGCAGAGAGACCCATTATGACTGCGTGCTCAAGCTCTTCATAAAACGCCTTCTTTTCTTCAAACGATAGCCCACGCTGTTGTATTATCCGACTGATAGCAGCTTCCGCTTTGGCGTCTTCGAAAGCAAAATTTCGAACGAATTCCTTCCCAGAGTCTCTATAAATAAGCTCAGCTGGTATTATAGGCCCTAAGAAGCTTGCTTGCTGAGGAAATCCTTTGAAAACGTTATTAGCACAGAGTTCTGAGCGCATATTTTTTTCCGAACAAATAAAGCACTCTGTGGCTCCGGTTAATTCTGGACAGTTTTTGTGGAGAGTTAACTGCTGATCAGAAGAAGATGATGAAGAGGATCCTGTTTCTGAAATAGCCCCTCTCTCTGTAGGGATAACACTAGATGCAAACAGTGCTGGGAACGGCAATTTTATGGTGTGCATAGTTGGATGTCCTTTCCAGCGCGCTTTGTCACTCCAAAGGGATATGCTTTGAGGGTCCTTGCTTAGTAATGCTTCAAAGTTTGCATGATATATTTGTCTAGAAATATCAAGATTTTTGCGAAATTTCTTCGAATTGAAAAACTTTGTTGGTCGAGAACTGCTGTTTTTAATATCACCAACATACTTTCTGTCATGTTCTAGGGGTCTTGATACATTGCCTTTAGGCTGTATCGGCAATGTACCGTTAAATGTACGATTTCCTTCAACCTTTTCGATACCAATTGGCGAGGCATCAGGCTTTTTGTCTACTCTTGGTATCTCTTCTTCAAAGGCTTCAAGATCACTGAGAAGGATTCTTCTCTCATCATTTGCATTTGAGCTGTCATCGCCGTCTGCAAGTGCGAACTGAAGTTCTTGTTTAAACGCATTCTGAAAAGTTTCATTAGAAAGGGACAGTCTATCATTCTTTATCAAGCCAATCTTCGTTGGGGCTTTTCCTTCTATGAGACAGGTTGGTACCCAAATATCTTCAACAGCCTGATGCGCATTTAATTTCTCAAGCCAATACTCCAAGCGGAAGCGTGGCTCTATTTTCCCAGAAACTCCCTCTTTCACTGACACTTCAAACAATTTTGCGTATACATTCCCAAGTAAATTATTAACATCATATCTATTTCTCCTATCATCACGAAGTTCATCTCCTTCAAGCAGTTTCATTACAAGATCCTTCCATTCTTCATCACCATGTTCTTTGATAAAATCTGTTTTAGTATGCTCTTTCAGCCAATTCAATGCAGTTGGTTCTCCTTTAGAAACAATGACTGATTTTAGCTGCACAAGGAACTGCCTCAAGAGCTCAGTTTTTAGTCGGCTATGAATAATATTTTCAAGAGGCTCAGGTATCCTTGCATATGTCGTCGCTTCATCACATTTGTCTATGTGCGCTCTTACGTCTTCCAAAACAGACTCACCTGATATCATCGCAATAATGTTCAACAGAGCAACTGTATATCGCTCCGTCACCATAGACATCGATGCCAAGTTTTGAGCTAACGGATAACACGCCTCAGATAGATTTGCTAATATCCCTTGAGAAAGTAAAAACTTTCCGTCTTTGAAGTAACGAGCTGAATGAGGCTCACAGGAAGCACAAACTAGCCCATACCCGAATCGATTAATTCCATCCACACATTTATCCATCGCGAGAGTGGTCGCATTGATTCGAGCTGAGATGTCCATGAGTGCAGCCTGAATAATCGGATAAACTACTGCCTCATTTCTGCTATTTTTTGTCTTGTCAAGCAGCGCAGCAAATGAATCATAGAGTTCGTAGAGGTAAACAATAGCAGTGCTTGATTGGTTTTTCACGGAATCTTTATAGAGTTTAAGAAACTTCTCGAGGTCCGAATATGTCTGGCGATCACAGCAGGACGGTTGCCCATTAAGATAGGAACAAATTCGTGATTTCTTTTGAGTTTTCGGCGTTTTGAGGTATCTGACATTGATTTTCGTGATATTCGATGTGTTAACGAAAATCTGAAGCGGATTTTCACACGAATCATTCATGAGAGAAGTGGCAGGCCTGGCATCTAAAAAAACTTTGGTTGGAATATCGAACGAATCGACGGTTCTAAAACTAGAGGTTTTTGCGTTGGAAGCTAAAACTGTTATTGGAGTGCTTACCTGGAGCTCAAGGCAAACAAATAATCCAATCGATATCAATAAGCACAAGCTTATGGGTAATGGTGCTCTCATATACTTGATATTTTTTTTAATACAAGAACGTTCGAAATTCGAATTAAAAGGATATTTGCTCACTAAGCGCGATTAAAAATTATGCAGTATTCGTCTACGAATATTTCACAAGTCCACAAGCTCCGAAAAGGTTATTGCCAATCACATTCACAGTGCAAATTTCTTATTATAGTTTACGTTAAGAAATTGCTTCATCTTCACATTTCAAAGAATGAATATGAGTTTTTGGGGGCTTCTTGTGATATTTACGATATATTCTTAATTGAGTATCAGTACACAGCATGGATATCAATGATTATCTTCTTCCTCATAACAATTTGGCGGGATTTTCGGTTCGTTTTGCCGTTAGCAAGTAGTTTCAATGAACTAAAGGGACGCAGAGAAAGTGAGGCAAGTTTTTACGAACGGTAAATACTAATTTCATTCAAGCAACAGGGACGGACAATTTTCTTGTTGAATATAAGGAATAGTCCTTAACCTTGGAAAAGACAGATAGAGTCCTTTCTCATTCCGTCTCTTTATTTTTGTCAATAAATAAAATATGTCCTTGAAAGAGGAAAACAAAGAAACTTGAAAGTAACTACGAATGAATTCAAGCAATTTCTTTTGATTAATAATAACAATAGCTCTCATTCTTCTTCCTGGAAATTTTCTCCTTTGACATTCATCCTTCTCTCAAATGAAGCAAATTGAAGTCGCAGAGCCTAATAGCAATTAAAAGAGTGAAATTAAAAATAAATAATTCACAATAATCCTGAGTCTTTCCCTTATAAAGCTCCTTGCCAGTCTTGAAGTCTAACACCTTTGCTTCCCCATCGGAACAACAGCTCGCAAGCATGTCTCCACTAGAATTCCACCTCACACAGTAGATAGCACCTATTTCAAATGATTGATTCAAATTTTATTGTAAAATCTAAAGTTAAATAATTACCTTCATGAACACTCTCAAAAGCATTGACGATCTTCCAAGCTCGTGTGTCAAATATCTTGATATTCAAGTTGCCAGTATCTACTGCTAGCAGATTCCCGTTGCAAGGGCAAACATCCATCCAGATACTAGTGCCTATTGCAATTCATCAATCATAATTACAGGATAACTAAAGGAGGTAAGAAAGAAATTAAAGTAAAGTTCTTTTGAAGGAACAGAATGAACATTAGTTCTCCATTCATTTTCCTGTTTTCTTATTGTTATTAGTATTTATCTATCGTCAAGACGAAGAAGAAGAAACAATATTTAGCTGTAATTACGTTCATGATTATCCAGCTGAATTGGAGTCCTAAACCCAAAAGTCTTCTTCTCAACATTTAAGTGGTTAAGTTTGTTCCAATCATACTTGACGTATACTGTGGGATCGTCAATATTGGTGCTCCATCTGCAGCGATTATAATCATCTTTCAAATGCAAAGCAAATTGAGATTATCAGCAAATTAACAAATAGAATAAAGAAATGGCAACAGCATCAAAAGAAGAGCAACGATGAGAAATTGAATTACTATGTTCGCTGACAAGGTTTAGATGATAAATGCATTTATCAGTGTTAATATCTGAGATTAAACATACGCCATAGCCGTCGATGGTTGCTGCAGTCTCTCCCGCAGGGTTGAAATCAAAGCTTGTAATCAAATTTTCAAAATATACATCTAGTAAAGAGATTATTAGCCAGAAACATCACTCAACAAATTACTTGTTTTAGTGCTAATCTGCGTATGCCACTTCGCTTTTTTTAGCAGTTTCACACTATAGCGGGTCTTTTGTCCTGAATACCCAATATTCCAGAGATGATACGACGCTTTTCCTGTAAGGGGCACTGCGCCAAGAATTCCTCTTCTAGAATTATAGCTCACATCTCCATTTCTGGTGGCTAGAATGCGAGAAGATTTGCTATTAGGATAATAATTATGATGGAAGACTATTTACGTCCTCCAGAGATTTCTCCCAGAGAGTAAATTTTATTTACTCCAACCAAGGAAGTGTCAAATATTTCCAAGTTGGCTGTCACCAAGCCATGGTTGAGTGAGACAAGTAACTTCGTGTTTTGAATTTCTTTCACATGTGTCCACCACCCTAACACATAAATAATTGATATTAGCTTTTTCAATTACCGTCGGTAGTTTGAGCTCCTTTGCTGTATGCATAAGGGAATTTAGTCTTGAGGTTGATTAGTTTGATATCATTTTTTTGATAAGTGGAATAAGCTAATAGCGTCTGATGTGCTGAAGCTGTCTCTTCTATCTCTTCTATTGAAGATTAAATCAGGTGGCTGAAGGTTGGAATCATTAAGGAATGGATATTCATTTTGTCAATATAGATTTTATCATACAAAGAGAAAGTTAGTACCAGTTGTTTTGGATTTATCGGGAAAATTAACGATTGGTGCATTGCTTTTGAGTTTTGATGACTCTCCAAGGGCTGGAGAAGAGGATTTGAAAATATGGTTTTTCGGTAACATAGACTTTTAAGAATTGATCGGAAATTAATTTTATTTTGTTAAAGTGCTGATTCCTATTCCTGAGAAATAAGACGATTTCGGACAATAATTTAACTAATTAAACTTCAGGAACTTTATTGATTCACGAAGATCTTTAATTCTGATTGTATTTGAACCTCTTCGAAATCTATGTACTTTTGCTTCGTTTTGAGCTCGACGATGTTGAAGTCATTGTTCGCAAGTGACGACCAGGCAAATAGTGTTAGAAGTGCGAGAGTTATTTCTTCTATCCAAAATTAGTTCAAGTTTTTTTTTTTCAAGAGGGCAGGATTATTAACAACAGAAAGTATAGGGATTAGCTGCTGTTCTTTATTTCTTCCTTTGCACTAGCAGAATAAATCCAAAATTGAGTCATTTGTTTACCGTCAGCAATGAACAGAGATAAAGGGCAAGTGACTTCAGTTAGCAGAGAAAATGATGGGTTTTTTTTTTGGAACTCGCTTTACAACTCTCCAAAGCTATTCTGGTCTCTGCCGAAATTTTGAGTTAAGAAGTGATCACTCAATTAAATATAACTTCTTTATTGAATAGATATTAAGACACTTGAGACCTGTATTTCAAAGAATGATTACCCTCAAAAGTTTTATTTAATTCCTTGGTGTTTAAGATATTGATAATTTGAAGAATAATTTCATACAAGATGCATTTCCGATTAGTTGAAATAAAAAGCAACTGTCAACTCGGAACTTCCTGAACGAAAGCGTCTCAACTTCTATGAACTAAACCAACAAAGAAAATCTAAAGGAAATTAACATATCTGAGATTGAATATAGAAAGTAGGCTGAGTCTTCAATCCGCGGAAGAATACTTGGCTCCTAGATTACTTAATAAATGCTAAGTTTAGAAGGTGAAGTCGCTAGAGCCTTCTCAAGGTCCTCAAAAGCAAGCTGCTGCAAATTCCGTGTATTTTGTAGTCTCTCTATCAATTCCATCTCCTGCTGCTCGAGCCTTGAAATTTCAAGCTTAACAATAATGTCAGGAATAATGTCAAAAGCAAGCTGTATTTTACTTCTTTACTCTCTTTGATTGATCGCTCAGCCATTATCTTTTCTTCATAGTTCCTTCGCGCGAGCTCCCTTCTCTCCTCCTATAAGGATCACTTGTTAAAAGGAAATGCAACCTTTCTCTTACCATTTGCTTTCTCTTTTTTTCTTCAATTTCTTTTTCTTTTCTGCGTATCTTCAAAGCAGCCTGTGCATTTTTCACCATTTCTTCGTCTTTATTTATATATGCGAGATGCTTCGTTTCCTGTATTACAAATGTATGTATTCATGCAAATCAGTGTTGATCTAACCTTAATTGTCTGCTTGATAGCATTAACATCTTCTTTGAGCCTCGACATCAATCGACTCCGTGTATTCTCTTGATTTTGTTTCATTTGATTTCTTAGCTGTTGGTTTTGAAAGGTCTTTTGAATCTCTTCCTCTTTTTTCCTCCTCATAATCTAGATTTAATAGGTTCACAGAAAGGTAGCCAAGCGAGGTCTACTTCGTCCTTCTGTCTTTGAATCTCAAGGTTTCTCTGTTTCAGTTCGAGTATTTCTCTCGCTTTTTTTCTGGTCTCTTCAATTTTTTTCAGGGCTTTCTTCTCTTCTAACTGAAGTAATGCCACACGATTCGCCAGCATCCTTGCGTCTTCTTCAGCTTTTTTTCTCATTAGCTTTGATTCAAGTAATTTGGCTTCAAAGTCGCCTTCAGAGCTTTGAGTAGTTGGTCTATTTGGACTGAGCGATCTCCCTTTATAACTCATCTAACTTGTTTAAAGACAGGATGCTATGAAAATTCTGTTACCATAGGTGTGCTGAACTTTATTCTTTAGTTTAAATTTTAGCAAGAATTCGTTATCTTTGGATAATTTAACAGTATTCTGATTTAAAATTATTCTAACTTCTATATAATCAGGAGATGGATACTTACATGTACTTGGCTTCTTTTGACTGAATGAATGAAATTTCCTAGGATGAAGATTGTGTAGTGACTTTTTTTCCAAGGTGAAATAACAATGTTATCAATATTCATAGCTGAGTTTAACTCATTGAGCGTCTCTTGAGATATCGCCATCATGGAATAATTTTAATTCTTTGGGATCAGTTATGCAACGGGTAACAAGATCATTATTAACGCCCTTCGGGGTTGTGCTTAATGTTTTGCTGACATCGCACCAACACTCCAATTTACAACACTAATTTAGAGATATCAGAGATACTGATACTGTTGTTTGGCGTGGTTCAACAATCACCAATTTCGCATAAGACTGAAATACTCCAACACGTATTCTACTAGCACTGATTCCTCAAATAGCAACTAATCACAGGGACCAATCAAAGAATTCAATTGAATTCTGAAATGTGTGCTATAAAATCATAAAATATTTTGAAGTTTTTCAGACTGAAACCGAGATCTATTCTATGGCCAGCAGTTTTTGGAGATATTTGGCGTTCGTACGACTCATCAGGTTTATCTTTCTTTGCGCAACTGATTCCACGACTAAGAAAAGATATAAATTTAATTAAACAGTCTAAAACATGACTAAAACTGATCGCAGCAACAACTCAGCCTTCTTTGACTATTGCGACGCAGTAGGTATCTTTGATGAAGCAGCTTCTGCGAAATTCAGATCTGACTTTGCGAACCTTGGACAGCGTGAACTCATTTTCGAACTCGCTAAATATCTCGAATTTCTAACGGCCTCTGACTATTATGATTTTTCAAACCGCTTCTACTCCAACTGGGTCTCCTCTAAAGAGAACCATCATCCTTCCGAGCCCAGCAGTCACAAAAAAGCTATGAATTTCTCTCAACAGCAGGACCAAGATCCTCACCAAACTCTCTCTCCTGATGCTTATAATGACACAAGTGTCCGCGTTAATCATTTTGAAGTCAACCAGTCTTCTGATGACCCACTACTGTCTTCCGATCAACGTGAAAGCAGAGAGATAGAACAGAGCTACAGCAAACCAATACCAGCAGCAAAACCTCAACATCCTCAAAGCAACAGACCAAATTCGCGCAAAGAGCAAAACGTTTCTAGAGAAATTAAAACACGAAGTCCTCAGCAGCAGCAGTTCAACACTGCCTCTAATCGAAATATCAATAAACTGTTTGAAATGTACTCAAAACTCGAGAAAAAGATGTCCGATAGCACTCACCAAGCAGCTAAGAACATCGAAGAAGATTCTCCTTACAAAAGAAGGTCGCAATCTCCTGAAGCCGAAAGAAGTACGGCAAATGCACAAAGCAATGCAAACAGATATGACCAATTGTACGAAGATCATTTTAATCAGATCGAAACTAAAGCCTTGAAATGGCAGCTCTATCGATTGCAAGAACTCAGTGACTGCACTTTCGCTCCTAAAATAAACCAGACTAAAAAACCCCGAGATAACCTGTCCGAAACCCTCCAAACTCCAGTATTTGATCGACTCTCTAGAGTAAAGCCAATCAAAGAGAGTCTTTTACAGCACAGCTTTGATAACCGTGCTTTAAAAGGCGCAACCTTCAGTCCTGATTTAAGCTACTCGCAAGGTCGTGCTTACAAAACCGAGGATACTCGAAGTCCCGAAGTGAGGAAGAGTCAAGCGGCTGACAGGCTTTATCAGAAAGCGAAGGACAAGGAAAGGAATCTTATGATCAAGCGCTTTGTTAAACATAATAACGAATTGAGTGGTCATACATTCCAACCTAAAGTTCACAGTCCAACAAAAAATAAAAAGGCTTTTAAACAAGAACTCGGAAAGCATGTTGAGAGACTGTATTCTGAGGCAGACAGAAGGAAAAGGTCTCTTGCAAGGAAAGAGGCAGAGCACATGGAGAAAGAAACAGAGACATATACCTTTGTGCCGCGGAGCATGACGGAAAGTTATAATTCCAAATTCCTGCAGAAAGACTCGAATCCGTTTTCGCGTTTATATGAAGAAGCAAAGAAAAGGCAGGCTGTGAGTAAAGAACTTGAAAAAGAGATGATTACTAGGGACTCCGTTGTGAATAAATCGATTCACGAATCTGCGAAGAAGAGGGAAAGGCAGATGTCTCGAAGTCAAAGCGCCACAGATATGGCTCTTAAGAGGAAGCGAAGCACGGATAGTGATCAGAATCAACAGTTTCTGGAGGCAGGTAGTAGTCAGTTCAGAAAACCTGCTGCGATGGATACACCCGCTTTCGATAGGCTTTATAATGAAAGAGTGAAAAGAGAGAAGAAGCTGAAGGAACTTGAGTCGAAGCTTATCAAGGAGCAAGGGATAAGCTTCAAACCAACGTTAGTTACAAAGTCATATAAGCCAAATAGAACTCATTTCACAAGAGAGTCGCGATCGCAGTCGCCTTCACCTCTGCGTCATGAATAAATGAAGTTGGTGATTGGAAGGAAATAAGTCAGCCTTTAGATCAGAAAAACAAAGATATTTAGAGATAATTTTAAAGTTGTTATTATTTTTCATTAGTATCAAACTCGAAAGGAATTTAAATCATCTACATACGTCAAAAAAAAAAACACGAATATATATATGCCTTTCAATACAGCTGTTTCACAAACCATTCGACAGAACGAACCAGCACTCGTTGTTAATTATTTTAGGGATGATTAAATGAAATTTCTTTTAATTTTGTTCATTCTTGATTTAGAGAATATTCAATAGATAACATCAAAAAAGTATTGGATACATCGACAGTTTGTTATAAGAATTTAGATAAGTTTTTGACATTATAAACAGAAACTCCAAAAATGTAGAGTTATTGCTTCAAAAAGGCGTAGCAGATACCCCTCATTGAATCGCTTGTGACAAGGTCTTTGAAACGTGTTTTTAATATATCACGTTTATCAGCTTCAAATTTTTTAGAGGCCTCCGTTTTCGAGCCAGTTGTCAGATCGACACTTATCATCTTCCCTGCGATGAACTCAGCTGAATACTCTGGGTGTCCTTGGATCGCAAGGTATCGCCCACTCTCAGACACAATGAATTCATTTTTACAAGTCTTACTGCTTACAAGGTTACGAAATCCTCTAGGAAGCTTCTTGATCTCGTCTCCATGAGCTTCAACAACACAGAGACGTTTTGACTTGTCTGGCAAAACTTTCTTCACGTAAGGGAGCTTATAGAAGTCATCAGTGGGCTCTAATACCTGAGATGTAACCAAATAGTAGTCAGGGTCGCTTTTCCTAGGTTCCATCTTGTCTACCTTGCCGCCCAAAGACTCGCAAATTGCCTGAGCACCAAAACAGATTCCGAGCATTTTCACTTTAGGATATTTCACATCGAAATCTTTAATCCAGTGTTTGAGTTTATCGATTCCTTCATGTTTATCGTATATGGATGAGCTGCTGCCTGGTATGATGATAGCCCTGACACTCTTCATCTGTTCTTCAGTGGGGAATTCGTCATTAGCCGCGTTGTAATGAATCCATTTCTCGCCAGATCGTTTGAAAATACCTTGGAAGAGCGCAGGGAAATGCAAGTACATAGGGTCCACAGCGGTTGATCGATCAACAGGCTTGCAGGAAAGTATGATGAAAGTATCTTTTTTTGGGTCTTCATCACTCCCAAGCGGTGATAAGGAGCCAATGAATGAAGCTAAGTCGTATTCACCTGCGAGCTGGTTCAATTCCAAATCCGTTTGTTTTGAATCTTTTAGAGAATCATTGGAAAACCAATTGAAACTCACGTCTTTTATACTTTCATTCAAGTCTTCAGTATCAAATTTTGGAAGTTTCACGAAGAGAATTAACCTTCCATCTTCCAACTCCATTGTATGGTTACTTTGGAGGAATACACGGATTGCTTCAAAAAACAATGGATGGTTCCACAGTTCATAGTTATTCAAGCTCTCTGAAAGCAGGTCGCTCTCAATTAATTTTTCTCCATTTACGAGTTTCTCAATATTACTCTGCGAAAAGCAGCCTCTGAATTTCTGGACCATGATTCGAGCCGCAGTGATAATACCAGTAACGTCAGCTTCGATTATTGGTTCTCTGATTTCTTGGTATATGGGGCGTCGCTCTTCTTCTCCTCCTTTGTCTGTAGTGGTAAGGAGAAATTCAAAAGAGCCGTCTTGATTTTCACAGTAAAAGACAACACTCACAGAAGTGAATGCTATATATTCAGCAAGTTTCGGACTGTTCATTGAGTAGGAAATGTAGGAGTGTCTTTCAGGATTTTGTTTTGTTATCAAAATGATTATTGTCCAACCAGGAGGTATGAATTTATATCCGTTTGAATCGGCTTAGGAATCCTTTAATTCGATTTGTGACTCTTGAGTTGTTTTACTTCTTAGGCGTTTAAGCGAATTAAACCTGGTGATCTGAACACAGATAAGGACGAACGCTCTGGAACTTGAGAAATGGGTCTCAGAATGTATCACCAAGAAAAGCGAAGTTTCCTCCTGTGTTGACTAAGGTCTTCCATTCTTTATCTATTCTTTTTAAGGAGAAATCAGAAGAGAGAGAGAAAAAAAAAGTAACCGCTTGAAGAGGTATGCTTTATACGTAGTGCATATAACCACCATCTGGAAATGAGTCGCAACCGTTTGAAATTTATTATGTTTCCAAATCCCCTATTTCTTGACCTGCTAACTCTATTCGATTAGATTTAAAAAATAAAAAAAAAACCGACAGCTAATTTAAAGAGAAGCCGACTCCTGATTCAGTTTGCTGAAGTTCTTGATGTAATGTTTCAAAAACGAAGTGCTGTGGTTGCTTCAAACTAAACTAAAGAAGCAACATTTCAATAGATATTGGAAGTTCGACATAAAAAAATAAATAATGATTGTAATTGAAAACTCAAGCATCATCTAACTCTAAAAAAAAAAGGTATTTAGACAACTATTACTGATAAATTGAGGCTCAGAGTAAAGACTATCAAAGATTTGTTAATAGTATCTTATTATCAACGACTTGGTCTCTATAAAATATAACAGTATTGGATAAGACCCAAATACGTTCCTAAAAGATATCTAGATTAAAAATTTGTAAATACGAAACACCTCTGAGGTTTCCAAAGTGCAATGGATTGTGCAATTCAGTTACTTCAATAATTTAGAAGAGATATGAGTAACTCAAATAAAACACAAAGCTCAACCCAGTGAAATTAGCCACATTTTGGATCCCATTGATATTTGTGGGAGGATGTTTGATTCCCAGCAGGTTTATCGAAGAGTAAGCAAGTGAGAGGCAATTTCCTATCCTTACGGTGTAACTGTCTCGAATAAAAGCTGCCTTGTATTCAAGAGCGATAAGTACACCATGTAATGTCACTGTCAGCAACATCATGTAGTAAATCTTTCGAGTTCTGATAATTGCATTGTGAAGCTGCTTATCATACACTTCTTGATCCTTTATTTTTTCGAGTTCAGTGATTGTGTACTTGATGAGCATCCCAAAAGGATAGAACATGACATAGGGTAAGAGGAAATTTTGGATAATTCCATAGAGAATGAAATTCCCGACAAACGCTAATATCGACCACACCCATCCAATAGAGAGTATGGAGATTGCAACTTCTACTCCAGAGAAAATTGGGGCTGTGCCAAAAATAAGAAGGAGAACTAATAGGCAAGAGCAGCAGCAACAACCACAGGAAAAGTATGGACCTCTTCGCATCTATCTCTCTTTTCTGTTGAGCTTGTCGAATTTTATGTTTTAATTTTAATGAGATCTAATTTCATTTAATCTGCCAGAATAACTAATCCTAAGAGCGGCTGATCTCCCACAAATCTGAAAGTCATATTTATCAGAGGGGGTTTTTCATTTTATTCAGTGAGGGAAGAGAAGAATTTAAATTAGGAATCATTGGTTTATTATATAAGGTCATTTCGTTCCTTTTTACTTATGTTAGCAGAAATATCACGAATCGTCAAATAATGATGCACTCTTTTACAATGAATAGTGATTTTCATTACTATGAGAATATGCGTGGAATTACTTCTTACAAAATATAGACATAACTGAAATAGAACACGCAAGATAGAGCAATAAAGTTAGCTATGTCCTGTATTTCATCAGTTCGAGATCGTCTTCCTTTGACTCCCAAAATGTTGATGGCAGAGAACGAGAGTGAGAGACATGCTGCGATGCTTTGCACATAGGAATCGCGAATGAAAGATATGTAATATCCAAGCGCAAACACTACGGCATGAAAAGCAACTATTGCGAGGAAGATGAGATAAATTTTTTTAGTTCTGCTTATGGCTTTGTCAAGTTGCTTGTCGTATCCCTCTTGACCTTTTGCTCTGTCAAGCTGATCAACTGCCTTCATTAAAAAGAAACCATAGGGAGCAAAGATGGCTAAAGGTAGGGCCACATTTTGAATGAGGCCGTAGAGAATAATATTCCAAATAAACACGAGTATAGTCCAAATCCACTGAGAAAAGATCACATGACCGATGAAAGAGAATGCAATTGAAAAGATACCGGAGATTATGGAGTATAACCCTGAAAACAACCCTGAAATCAGACCAAATGTCCCTGAAAACCAGATAAGTGGGATTGCAATGATAAGGAGGCAACAGCAGCAGCCACAACTCATTGATGTTTCTCTATCTTTTTTTTTGTTTAGATTTTATTGAGTAGCGCTTTATATTTAACATTCATTAATTTCACACGTGATTCTGTTCAGAAGCTGAGTCGTTGGTATCCTCCAGAACACGATTCTCACATTTCAGAAAGAGCTTCCTGATCTTATTGCAAATGAGCACTGTTAGTTTCCGAGGTTTTCTCTGATCCCTTTCAGAACTCCAATAGCATAGAGCATTTCTATCACTGGTACTCACTGAAAAGGATATGTTTCATGACACAAGGCTACGATTAGTAATAAAAATTAGCATAATAGATAAATCTGCATTCATGCAAGAAGAAGATGTTGTGTTTCAATTCTAGACCTCATCTCTCATCATTCATGATCACAAAAAACACTTTTCAATTTGTGTAAAATCGATAATTCCAATTGATGTTGCAGTTTTCAGAACAACTTCTATACAAAAAATTCATAATATCGTACCTTATCTTTTGTTGAGCAGAAACTAATGATTAAAATATCCATCTTAAAAATCAAGCTTATTCAGAAGGCAATATTATTTTGCAATCACCAATAAAATATGCAAGCATAAACTCGAAATCTGGAAACTGGATAGAATGTTTCTGTTATAAACGCAAATAGGCATTGTCAACAGTTAAAGTTTGGAGTTGTTCCGAAACCGTAAAATTTTTCATTTGTTGAGTTGCATGGTCTAGTTCTACCTTCTTTCTTTCACTAAGTTCTGTCGCAACATTTTTCTGACAACTACCCTTACTGCAGCACCCTTTCTGAGAAAGTAGGTTAATGTGTTATGCACTTTTACTTACTTTCTTGTTTTTTACACTGTGTTTGAGGAACGGTTATTTGGCAACTTCCCTAACTCTCTGAATGAATGTTTTGATCCATTCAGGCTCTCCTGCGAAATAATGTTCACACAATAGTTTTCGCCTCGCTCATTTGATTCTTACGAATTCTTAACTTCCTGATCTCTCAGCCTCATTTGTTGGGATGAAATATTTCTCCCAATATTATCTCAAATAACATCTCAACACACTTTTACCCGGTGTTTCCTCTCAGCTGCTATTGATCATACAGAAAGATTTATAAACTAACAAAATGAATAAAAGAGCATTATATGTGATAATTTCGTCGATTTAAGATGCAAGAATTCTCAAGCAATTCTAACCATTATCTGGGTGGAAATATGCATAAAAGTTATGGTTATAACACATATAGATAACCCAAATAAAACACAACGCTTAATGAAGCTAGATTAGCCAAATCTATAAAATCACGGCGACCTCCTCCTGCGTTCCTTTGAGACCCCAGAAGACTAAAAGCAGAGAACGCGAGTGAGATACATGTTCCAATTCTTTCAATGTATGAATCTCGAATGAAAGGTATAAAGTATTGAAGTGCAATGAGAATAGCGTGGTATAGGATTATTTGCATGATTATGATGTAAAGTTCTCGAGTTCTCTTTATGGCTCTATCAAGTTGTTTATCGTATCCTTCTAATTCTTTCATCCGTTCAATTTCGTCAGTCTTCTTGGATATATAAAACCAACAAGGGTAAAAGGTGATATAAGGCAGGGCCACATTTTGAATTATGCCGTAGAGAACGATATTCCAAATAAACACGAGAACAGCCCACATCCATTGAGAAAAGATCACACGTCCGATTAGAGAGAAGATGCTTCCAATTAAAGAGAATATACCCGAGCCAATTAAGAGTATTGTACCTGAGAACCAGAAGAGTGAGATCGCCAAAATGAAAAAGAAACAACAGCAGCAGGCTTGCAATGGATTTCGCATTTATATCTCTTTCCTATTGATTTGAATGTCTGATTTGTTTTATTTTTTAATATCGATTTTAATTAAACTCAATCATTGGCAACTCGCCACCAATGAAGTCGTTCTTTTCTGTAACTGCACCACTGCCACATAAATCTTGCATATTTATTTATTATAATAGGCACTCACAACATCTAATTGATCTGATTCTGACTTTCTTCCTGGTTTTCTGAGAATCCTTCATTTACACATGATATTGAATAAAAGTTATCTCCACTAATCTGAAGTAATTTCATGAGGTGAGACCTTAGCACTCGGGGATCACCAACAAGTTGCTGGTTACAAATAAGTTGAACCTAAATAATATACACCACCAAAAAAAAAAAATTTAAAAAAATCGGCTGTCTTGCGGCACTCTTCTAAACGCCTTGGGTCCCAAAATTCGCAATGAACAGAGAGCAAGCGGACTGAGCATGTAAAGATGATCACTGCAGAGTAGGATATCGAAAATAGCAAAAAAGTCCGAAGGTCCTTATCGTTTGGTCAAGTTGCTGATCATGACCTTCATGAGCCTTTGCCATATCAAATTTGCCCATCACATAAAATAAGTCCATGAAAATCATTGCCGGCATGAATATTGCAACTGGTATGATATTATTATACCGTAGAGGCTAAAATCTCCAATAGACGACCAGAGCCGAGTGCGACGGTGACAGAACCTAAGATGCACCAAAGCAGTAAAGGACTGTTCATATTTAAGTCTTTCTGCTGGAATAACCGATCGTGTAATGATAATTAAATCATTTTTTCTCAGTTGATTCCAGTCAGACTATATTGGAACAGAAAGTTTTCGTAAGAAAAATAGTAAAATATATTTTCACGAGGAGATACTACTATACTGACTAGGCTAGTCTGAGATCCCCTTACAATATTACAAAGTTTTTGGTATGAAAATATTGCCCAGAATAATGTACAGCTAATTCGAAATTACTTTTTACTCTATTATGAACGAAATTGATTACCAAATATATATCGAACCCAAATAAAATGCAGCACCCAATAAAACAACATTAGGGAAGTCTTGTGGTTCATCTATTCGTGTTCTAATTCCTTCGAAACCGATCATATGCGAAGAACATACAGAGCAAGAGTGACGCAGTACATTAAATTTGGTCATTAATATTATGAAAGGAATGAATATGATAAGAGGCGCGAGATTCTGAATTACTCCTGACACAGCCCATCCAAAAGGGAGATTTTCAAGCAACGCAGTAGAAAAGAGGTCCAGCACTATGAAAATGATGGAGAAAGTGATGATAATGAAGAGTGTGCAACAAAGTAGTATTAGCTTGCTCATGTGTTAAAACTTTCTGATCTATAAAATTAAATAATAAAATGGTAAAAGACAATTTGCTCAATCAATGCCTATTGATATCGTCTATAGACCACCTCATTATTAGCAAACTGTGATGAAAATCGTTTTATTCTATATACCATGCAGTTTCAGATCTGTTAGATACCGACAAAGTCTGATGTTCGTTTTTTTTGTTTTTTTGTTGGTTCCTATCATATAATTATCTTTCTCTAAAATCAAGAAATAAGTAGCAATTCTCATCAAAATTTAATTCGTTTCTTCATTTGTCTCAGAGCACGCAGCCTTGAAGACAGCAAATCCTCAATATTCGTATTTCGCAGTAAATGTGCTGAAAAAAACAGAATATAAATTGTTTATCTAAAGAGACTTGAATAAATTATCCGGTTCGATTAAGTTTCGTTAGTAATTTATTTAACGTTCAGTTAAAAAATTCGCGGCATTTGTTAAAATCTTACTGATACATAAAGCCGGTGAAAGTTAGCAAAATTCAATTATCCAATTATTCATACCAACCTTGAAAATGCATAGCAGAGGAAACTCTTCAAAAACTTACGACCATGGACTCTCAAAATTCGCTAGCACAAGAGGCCAAGAAGAAAAGATCAAAAAGTTTGGCGCTCTTCTTCTGATGGACCACCCAGACAATGAATCTGTAACTTCAGAAACAAGTCTCAACACAAGTAGACGTCACGAAAGCGAAGCTGACCTTTCAACTTACTTTTCAACTTCGCAAGACCTCGAGAAACTATGCCACCAAGTCCGCTTGATGCAAGCTGAGATTCAAGAGCTTAAAAAGGAAAAATCAGTTGTTTTAACAGAAAATGAGCAACTCAAAAAGGAAATGAAGTCATACGAAGCCTTCCGAAACGAGATAAGCAATCTCTTTGAGAGTTCCTCACAAGACCTGACCGATTTACTTGCGACCGTGAGAGCAAAGCTCAGCAAATCAACAAAATCCTCTTTCAAATCGGAAAATCTCAGATATAACATAAAAACAATGGAAAACTCCCCAAAAGCAAGTGTTGAATCACCAGTATCAACAAAGTCAGAACGACAAGAAAATTGCATCTTCAATGACATCAGCCATCGTTCGTCTAAAGCCTCTGATATTGTGAACAATCAGAGCCTCAGCATCATACACAACAACAGCCAGGTTCTAGAGAATATCGATTACTCTATGAGACAAGATGACGATTGCTCTACAAGCCGAATAACTTACCAAGAAGAAGACGAAATCGTCGAAGTCGGAGCCTCTTCAAAAAAAACAGAATACCGCCGGACCTCTGACCAAGCAAAAGAAACACGAGTGAAGCGTAAGGACCTAAAAGAGCGCTTTGTGAGATCTGTGCGTCTGATTTTGCAGCTTCTGACGGAAGAGTATGGATTTGGTATGACTAAATTACTGAAATTGGGAGCCGAGAGAGAAGATAAACTGAAACTGCAGCAGGCGAAAGAACGAATGGATAAGTTGGAAACCTTAACAAAAACATACTACCGCAGTTTGCCTCATTTTAAGGGTCTAGATGAAGGGAAATATGCGAGCACGCTGGAAGAATTGATTCAATTCTTTGAGAAACTTTCTTCCGCTTGTGTTCAGGAAAAAACGAATATCAAAGAGATAAATTCTCGTATTTTAACAAGACTTGCAGATGTCGTCTGCAATCAGCAGGAACTAATGATAGAAGTAATGAAAATCCATAAACTTTGAATACTGCTTTTATGTATTGAATATCAAAACAAATAATGTATATTAAATTGCTCAGATAATATAAACATGTGTCTATATCTTTTCAATGATAAATAAACGAGCAGCCACTGAATATATAAGTTTTTTGGGTAAAACTTAGGAATGGTATCAATTGCAACAAGGCTCATTCTATCATTATTCAAAGTTCAATTTTTTATTTTATCTAAATTGTAACTCATTAAGAATCGAATTCGTTTAGTGGTGAGCAAATAAATCAAAATGACTTCGAAGTATAAGGTGGCTTCTACGAGTCTCAATGATTCAGGCATAAATGGCCTAAATTCGAGCATCAATGGGCTGTTAAATTCAAGCAATCTCGACGACTCTTCAATAGCTATGGTTCGTCGAGAAGAAGACAGGCCTGCTAGAGACTTAGCACATCGTCCTTCGAGAGAATTACATATCAGAAACTCTGTCAGTGGCACCCCCTCAATAGAAAATGCGGATGGTTTCAGAGGTGGTGATCTAAGAAATTCGCAGTTGATCAATTCAAAAAAGAATAAGTAAACCGTGAAATTCACAGATCTGGAACTTATGCTGAACCGTTTCTCTAGGCAGGAAAAACGCGGAGACGGCCTAAGTCAGAGAGATCGTGAAATTATGGCAGTAAAAAAGCATATGAGACGAAGTGACACAGTGGCTGCCATACTTGCTATCCTCTCTGCAATTTTTTGCTATGCTGAGAATGAGGATTTCTACGCCACGAAATATGATGAGTTTGGTAATGTCATAAAAGCTCATAATGTCAGCTCAACGGCGGGAACAGTACTTCGAGTGATAATCATCGGGTTAACGTTCTTTTTATGTAAACTTTTATGGGTTACTATCCACATGCAGCATGTAATAATGTAATACAGGTGTTCTAGTCTACCTCCATTACAATTGGAAGCTTAAACTGTTAAAAATAAAGAAATTGAGATTACAAGAGGGTAAACTTAATGCACACCAGGCTCAAATAATATTTCTTAACCAGATACAATTAAAACTGCTGGATTATTTTGGAAGATGGTGTTAGAGTTGGTAGTCTGTGCGATATGCTGTCCTCCCTATTTCGACTATACATTCTCAGGCACGATGCTCAACGGCAAATACTCTTACAGGTTTGAAGTTCTTCTTTTGCTTTTTATTTGACAGATTTCCAGCTATAATGCAGTCATAAGTGTTATTATGCTTGCCAAAAGCTATCTGGTGCTTAGATTATATGGACAATATTCTCGCTGGACCAGCGATAAAGCAATAAGAGTTTGGTATGACCAAATTTAAAGAAAATTTCAAAGCTCATCTTTAATTTCTCAAGCATGAAGTACAAGTCGCAGGCCGACATAAAATTCGCTATTAAAGCTGAACTTAAAAAGAGGCCTTATCTCATGCTTGGTATTTTTATGGCTGCCACAGTCATTTATCTTGGATTCGCTATGAGAACGTTTGAAAGGTAAAACTTGTTGCATTTTCAAGTTTTCTGAGTGAGGTCTGGTAGATCTTTCACTGCAAATAGCGGAACACCACCAATGGACTTTGATTACCTCGCAAACGCTTTCTGGGTTACAATCATCACGATGACAACAGTCGGCTATGGCGATGGCTACCCTTCTACTCATTTAGGAAGATTCATCGGTAACAGCAGACTTTATTCGCGTGTAAATGGACGATCTAGGCGTCATTGCTTGTATTATTGGAATGCTTTTGGTCTCTTTGATGGTTGTTTCCTTGACAAATGCTTCTGAATTTACTCCTGAAGAATCAAAAGTAATATGTGAATGATAGATGTAGTCTTAAATGATCTATTAGGCTTTCTTTGTGTTAAAAAGAATCTACGCTAATGATGACGCCAGAGGCAAAGCGGCTAATGTTGTGAAAACATTATTCAAGATCAGAGCAGCAGCAAGAAGCAAGAACGTCACAAATACTGTTGAGAGGTTTATTTGGTTGACCAAGCTGAAGAAAAATATTGCTGTGTTCAAAAATGACTTTAAGTAACTCCACAAAGATAGAACGATTGACATAACTGATCTTCCTAATAACAGAGTAGCAAACTCTTATAATCTCCCTGTGGACGAGATGCTCAAGATTCTACAAGTTAAACTTGAAAATGATATTAACGATATTAAAAAAGAGGTTGTTGCGATCCCTGAACTGGAGAAGAAATGCGATTCTTTAAAGGTATATGCTATTTCACGATTAGCGAGGTATCTAAACTGTAATTAAAGGAACGTCAAATGACCATTACGTCAAGGATGCAAGAAATTGCGAAGATGCAAGCATCAGTGACTGATTTCTTAATTAAAATGAACAATATGAATCAGAAGGCTAATTGAGTCTTATTAACTAGATTCTTATTAACAATTTAAATTATGTTAAAGTTCCCTGCTTTCGTGTTGTTCAACAAAAGTTCTCATAGTAAAATTACTCTGAGATTTGCTATTTTTATGATTCTTTATATATCGAAACCTTATTACGACAGTTTTTCTTTTGGAAAAAAAAAATTGACTATCTTTAGACAATATATTTGACAAGTGAATCGAGAGGTAAATTTGTTCAATAAACAGATGCTTAACTTAAATTACTTCGATAAATATCAATTATTCATAGGGTCCTTTACAGTAATAAGAAATCACTTACTTCTACAGAATTGGATCTCTAGATGGACTAATAAGTTTTAAAGGATAACTTGTAATGTTCGAAGGCTGGATTTAGATGTAAAAGCGTCATCATTGCCGAAGTTGACAATTATTCTACCGATTTGAAGAGACGATTCATGCTTACAATTCGTTATATTAACAACGTTTTTGCTGATTTGCTGGATCTCTGCTTCAACACTTTGAACCAAGCAGTTTTTGCATTCCAATTCTTTCGCTTTCTTTTCTAAACTCTCTTGGTTCGTGATATTGTTGTCGCAGAATATTTCAAAAGGAGCAGAACTCGGCTTTGCAAAAAATGGGTTTGTGCTTCGGCAATCCTGAAGATGACTTGATCTTTTTTCCCTGGGAGTTAGTTTCTTCATTCTGATTGTATGATTGTAATTCGATTTGTGAAACTGCTTCTGCTTGTATTGGAATAGAGCTTTTGTTTTTCGTCTCTGCTTGCCTATACTGAGCGGACTGTTATTTTGAAAAGACATATCCAATAGAGTTGCTTGTGACTCTACAACTGGCTTTATCACACAAAATGATTTGATGTCTCCAATTCTGTTGGAATATTCATCAGCTATGAAAGCCTTGGGCTGAAATATGATTGATTCATTGCCATGGAGTTGTTGATTGTCTGTGGCCGGGAGATTCACCTTGCCAAGGGACCTTCTGTCAAGGAAAGAAGTTATTTCGCCCAGTGGTGTTCTTTTCATGAGTGATTAGGTATGTGTTGATGAAAAACTTCAGCGCTGAGGAAGATCTCGGAATATTTTTCTTACTCTCAGGCCAAAAAATGAATGTTTAATCGGGATGGATGAGATTAAAAAGGCCCAAGATCCTTCCGCTTTAATTCAAATTAAAATTTCAAACAGACATTTTGCGTTCGTTAGTGAAATTAAATATTCATGATTTGAATTGGCGCGGACAAGTCGGTTGCATTGATTTCAAACTTAATTGAAGTTATCATTGTTTTGGCTCACCGGCAAGAGGAGATATTAATCGGAAGCTTAACTACATTGTAGCTGCGCTGCACTCACAAAATATTTCTTTATAAAATTTTGAATTCTGAGTGTTTGCATCATAAGGTCCATAGGTAATTTGATCTTTATAGGCATCATGAAGGATTAGTCATTGAGAGAAAGATTGTTTCGAGCAAAGTATAAGGCTAATAGAGTTCGCTTGACTATTTAAGTTTTAGTTTTAATTTTGGAATGGTTGTTATCTGCCAAATTGAAATGTCAATTTATAACCTCAAAAAAAAAAAATTAGAATCAAACTTACACATAAAGGCAAAGCAGCTTTTTCAAAAAAACTAGTATTAAATGCTACCGCAGTGTTAAGAGGAGAAGGCACCTTTTGTCTTTCAAGAGAATTGATACTAATAATTTGGCTGTTAGCTAACAACCTTAGAATTTACAATATAGTGGGATAGTAAGAGGCGATTTTCAGAACAGCGAGATCAAATATTGTGTCTCAATCATATATGAAAGAAACCCGTGGGACAGGACAGCTGCCTTTGAGACAGAATTTGAATTCACGCTTTGATACAAAACTAAATCAGTGAAAAGTCCGATATTTTCAATATTTGGCTGATTATAAGAGTATCTTGAACAGAGTACTGCTTTTAGAGAATAAGAATGATTGATCGGATCGATACTGATTATGCGATTGGAAGACTGCTTCAGGCCATTGTGAGATAATTTAAGAAGCAGAGAAAATATAGTTTCTCCAACCACAGTAGTTGATGTTGATACTTGCTGCTTATCTAGCTATCAGTGCACCATAGAAAAATTGGATAGTCCTTATGGAAAAGCCTTTCACTAAAAATATATCACCCTAGTAGTCTCAGAAGAACCTTTCCAACAAAGATTATTTTAGAGCAACTTTCTTTTCACCAGCGAAAGAGCATCGGCTGATGTTCTCTGACATATGGAAGAAAGAAAATGCCTATTGGGAAATTCCCTTCTATCCATCCAGGCAATTACGTTCTCTTGATAAACCTCAAGGCAGCCTTGGAAAACTTGTCACGCCTGGCTGCTAATCTAAGTACGTAGGCGAACCTTAAACGAGATATATCTTGAACGTAATGGAATGAAGAATTTGTTCTAAGATTATTAAAAGCAGCAATTAATCTTAGCAGAAGGGAAATCCAAATAACATCAGATGAGCCATCATCAAAGAACCGCCACCCCGACTGAATTGAGAGGCAGCAAGCTCTTATTTTATCGAGAATTAAAAAAAAGGAGGGGGCCCTTCTGTTCCCAAAGATAATTAATTCTGATAAATATTTTAAGAATTTTGATCAGCCTGTGGAGAGGTTCTCAAAAAAAAAATTGTGCGTTGATAAAATCCGATCAATTTATTTAGCTTATATACTCATTTGAAGCTTAGAGCACTTATATATAAATTATTTATTGCTGAAAGATGGCAGATTCGATCTATGATGTTCGCATAGTCAAGGACTACCCTAAGAAGGGTATTGACTTTCTCGACATAACGACCCTCTGGAAAGACCCTGTGGCTTTCAAGAAACATATTGATGACCTTGCAGCAGCTCTTGAAGGAATTGACTATGATTGCATTGTTGGTTTGGAATCTCGAGGGTTCGTCATAGGAAGCGCTTTGGCTTATTTGACGGGTAAATCCTTTATTGTCATCCGAAAGAAAGGAGACCTTCCAACGGACAAGGTCACAGTGGAATACAAGAAAGAGTATGGCTCAGACGTTTTTGAGCTTGATACAGCCACGATTGGCAGAGGCAATAAAGCTGTCATTGTCGATGATTTATTGGCGACCGGAGGAACAGCTGTTGCTGCTATCCAACTTATCGAACTGGCTGGAGCTGAAGTCGCAGCCACAGCCTTCATTTTTGAACTTTCAGATCTTGAAGTCAAGCCAGAGTTGAAGAAATACAAAGTCATTTCTCTCAAAAAATACCCATAGAAGGTGAGACGATAATGGAGCATTTGCTGAAAATAAAGGACGACTCATCTTATTTGTTTTGAATTTGGACGAGAGAGTTGTTAAAAAACTAAATATTTGTCAATGACTAAATAGTAGTAATACTGTTGAGTCCCTTTATCTATTCATAAAAAAAAAAAAGACTTCAGCATACAAATTTATGTAGCAAAATGATGAGAGAGAGTAATAATTACGCAATTGAGTATCGAAACAGACAGATTACTTTAAACTATCTTCGAAAATTACAAATATTAAAGAAAAGAACATTTACTATGGTATCTAAAGAAGCTCTGTTCTCAAACTGGGTGAGTCGATGAACTTTGAATAAAGATTTTAACGAGATTTTATTGCTCAAACTAAAATTATAAGAGTTGTCTTAAAAACCTAACATAAGAGCCAGAGGAAAAGATCATGGAAAAGCCAAAAGTCGCCAAGAAAATCAAACTTACTGACTACACGATTATGCAAACTCTCGGAACAGGCAAGCATCCTTTCACTATCCCAGCCTGATGAGCGTCCTCTGCTATCTATAGGGTCATTCGGTAGAGTCAGACTGATAAAGTCAAAGATCAATAGCAAGCACTATGCGCTGAAAGCTCTCAAGAAAGCAGAGATTATCAAGCTCAAGCAAGTTGACCACGTCGTCTCAGAGACATCAATCTTAGCAAGTGTATCGCACCCTTTCATAGTAAATATATCATCCAATGCAAAAGAAATACTTACTGGGTGTAGGTCGGAATGGAAGGTTACGCTCAAGATGAAAGATACCTTTACCTCGTGATTGAATTTATCGCAGGAGGAGAGTTATTCACCTACCTTCGAGGCGTCGGGAGACTTGACTCACCCCATGCAGCGTAATACCATTTACTAGTTGTTGAAAATTCGATGACAATGATGATAATTAGTTTTTATGCTGCTCAGGTCGGAGCGATGTTTGATTATCTTCACTCGAAGAATATCATTTACAGGTAAAAATCAAATGGACTCTCAAAAAGCTTAAATCGCAATGTAAAAGAGATCTTAAGCCTGAAAATCTTCTCATCCACGAGGACGGATACTTAAAGTTGACTGATTTCGGCTTTGCTAAGATTGTTGAAGGAAGAACCTATACACTTTGTGGCACTCCGGAATATCTGGCTCCAGAAATTCTTTTAAATAAAGGTACAGTTGACATAATTTCGGACATCGAGCTCAAAGAGATTATCTAACAAAGGTCACGGAAAGCCAGTGGACTGGTGGACATTGGGCATTCTAATTTACGAAATGAACGCTGGTATTGATCCATTTTCCGATGAGGATCCAATGGCAATCTATCAAAAGATCCTGAAAGGAAAGATTAAGTTCCCAAAGAACTTCGACAGGTAAATTTGATTTTATTGGGATTCAATTTTTGATCTCTATCTACCATTTCAGAGATGCTAAAAGTATTGTCAAGCATCTATTAGTTGCTGACCTTTCGAAACGTTATGGAAACTTGAAAAACGGTAATGCTTTTTTTTCAGTGAAAGGACTCATCAACATTTGTCATGTCTTTTTGAAAAAAGGGTTCAAAGACATCAAAGATCATCGATGGTTTAAAAATATCGATTGGGATGCGTTGTTGGCGAAAAAGATTCCTGCTCCTTACAAACCAATGATTAAGTAATCAAATAATTATAATTAAAAAACAACTAACGATTTTCCTCTTTAGGACTCCTGGTGATCAATTCCAAAGCTATCCTGACTCTGACACACTGAGCCCTGCAATAAAACCATCGGAAGATCCATTCCTCGACTGGTAATCTCTCCACTCCCGTCTCTTAGCTGTCTGTAAGAGAACTATAAATAAAATATTAGAAACGAGTTCATAAAAAAAAGCGTAAACTTTTGCTCTCTTCTTAATTTGAGGGAGCAGCATATTATTCGTTCTATAAAGAGCATAAATCTGAGCGCTTTTGATTCCACTATAAGAAATTGAATCGAAACTAATTTCAATTTGGTTAAGAACTTGGCTAAGTCGTTTCTATTATGATTTATTTCAGATACCAACAATAGGAACTTGCCATTGAGAGCACTACTGATAATGCTGGATGTGGGATTGATGAATCCGTGAAAAATTGAGGATGGAAGTTTGTTCAATGATGCTTCAACAGAAAGGATCTTGATGCTTTAGAGTATCATATCATTATTAGTTTGAGAGCTAAAGGGAGAAAGTGAGCTGAAGTTTAGCTTTATGTATTATCCTTAACGTTAGTAAAAATTCACATACAGCTCTTAACGAATTTTTTAAATTAAACTCCTACGTATTGGATAGTTAAAATATTCAAATTCGTTAATTTGGCAGCTGAGGAAGACTTTCAACGATGGACGAGATATTACTAAACAAACTTGAGGAATTGTATTTGCTTTCTAAACTTCACATCTCACTTTCTTACAAAGCAAGCGTAAAAGGACTGAAATTGATGACAGAATAAAAGAGAGGTCAGAAAACTTTTCTAAATCTAAAGAATACTTTGTTGAGTATTAGCATCCTCTCATTCCGATCTTTTAATCCTAAACTATTACCAAAGGGCTGTGAAGAAAGAAATGACACTCTTGGAATCAAAAAAGTAAGTGGTTTTCTCAGATACAAATCTCATCATCTGAACACCTGATTAGAGATGCATATGAAAGAAGAAACGGTGTTTTCTTGCAAGAAAAACAGAAGGTGGTTACCGCTTTCAGGAAAGTGTAGTGCTTTTCCCTTGAGAACGACCCAAAATAACATTGCATTCTAAATAGGCTCGGAACCGTGGCTGAGGCGGATAATTTGCTGAAACAGCAGATCGCAATAGCAAATCAATACCTTGATGCTAATTATCCAAGATTGTAATTTCTTAGATAAGTACGTCAATCATTCTTCGCTAGTGCCGCTGGAGGACAGACAATCAATCAGAAAGAAAACATCAATCCTAATCAGAGCTTAAAGGTAATATTTATGCCAGAGCGTGAGCTAACTTCTGCATGCTGTTATAGATAGTCGATACAGACGAACTCGATAAATTGAATTCAGAGATTCTGAAGTTAAATCAAGAAATCCATCAGAACAGAAAGAAACTGCTCCAAGAAGACGAAGAGGTAATTATTTTCTTAGCAAAGCACGTAATTTACTAAATTTCAATAGAGGAAATCCCAATTCCAAAGTTTGGATAACAGTCTCGTCGACCGAAGTGGATTGTATACTCTCCAACTTGAGGTACCTGACATCTTGTTATTGAGGAGAATTTTTCTCACTAAATGACTAGAACTACGATCAACGAAACGCATCAAGAATTGAGAATAGACAGTCCTTCAACCCCGCTCAATCTGAATTTTCTGGAAACAAGCACAGCGTGCTCTATGAAAACGAGATCATTCCTTCTGAAAGAAAAGAAATATCCATTTACCAATATGTGAAAAAGCAAGATGATAATGAAAGTCAGAGCAGTCGTTCTGTGCAGAACCAGCAAACAGAGCACAGTAGCAGAATCATTCACGACATTTCAGCAGACAATAATGCTGAATCACAGAGCCAACGGCTGCCTTTGTGGACGAACAACCCATCGATGGTTTCAGCTTTCAATGAACCGCAGAGAATCTTAACAAATGAATCACATGTTACGATCTCAAATACAAGAGACAAGTTCGCGCAGCCAAAGCCAGAGATTGCTGACAATTATGAAACAGATTTTAGCATTTCTGGTTCATATGACCAGTTTGCAGACTTGAAATTCACAAGAGCTGCAGTAAACAATCAGGTATCAGTCTTAGAAGGAATCAAACAAATCCGGGTGAACTCACAACCAGCAAGAGGAGACTCTGATGTGATTAATATGCCTTACAATCAAGAAAGTCTATCTTATCTCGCAAAGCAGGACGGAGTTACTGCTCAAACTTATGGGGATTATGGTGCAAATATAGAGACTCCTCAAGCTAATACACCAGTTATCAAATCGTTATCAAACAGCTATTTGCAACATTCTCCTTTCGGCGATGAGCCTGAAGATGTCCCAAGTCCAACGAAACAACTCAGGTTTTAATCATATATAAAAGCATCTATAATTTGTCGTTGATTCAGCTGTGATAATTCCTCACTCTGTTTTATTAAAACTACGCAATTGAATCAATTTCATATACTGATATTTTAAAGCCTTGCACTCGGGATTCTTTTATTCAGTAGGAACATATAAGTTGAGGTAGCCGTTGAATGTTTTAGAAAGCAATATAAGTTTCAAACATCATTCTGGTATCCCAAGTGATTTGATGCACTACCTACATGATTCTCAATAGAATTAAAGTGAAAAATATAATATATAAAGCTTGCTTTAATATTCGTTTTTGTCCCTTTTGAGATGAGATACATCAATCCTCAAAATTCCGTGACCAAAATAATTAATATACCCTAAACTTTAGGTCCGAATCATTCTGATTTTCTCCAGATTGATTTATTTAGGAGCAGTTCAAGATGTACCTTTTTGTTTCAAACTTAAGAGCAAGCTTATCTTCTTCTGCACTTACAGAGATGCTGCAGCTAACTTTATCAAGAAAATGTTTAAAGATATTGGGATATCTCTGAAATTTCCTTCACAATACCAGTGCGAGAAGATACGTGGCACTTAATTCCAAGAATCAAAATAAAAATTAAAGCATTATTGGAATTGTTATATGTGGAATTTTACTTTAGTGATATTTTATTTGAACAATTTTTCACATTGAATAATTAAGCGAACTCGTGCTGTGATTTTATTTGAACATTAATGGATAGTTATGATAAATTTGTCTGAATTATTTTTTTAATGATTTTAAGAATATTTCTTCTAATCATTTGTTTCTACTACCACGAATTATTAATACTCCCAAAAAAAAGTTCAGATTTCATATTTAATTGTGTCTCGAACAGTTGATAAATTATTTCGATTCCGGAACCGGAATTATAATTTGTATCATCTTTAAAGAAGCAAGAATGAAAAGTCTCATTTTCCATTCATCAGTTGACTCCGAATATGCTTTGAACATGAAATATGAGAGTTTGAAAGTAAGCCAGCCAGCAGCAGCAGATGGATCGGGAATTGAATCCAGTGGAGATTCAATGGGTCAACTAATAACCGAATCTAGATGTCTCGAGAGTAAACGCAGCAACCGTAACCTCTTATGTAAAGTGAATAATACACAGCGTGATTATTCCACTGAATTATATGAGGCTATTGAAGAATTTTTTGATAAGATTGGTGTGTTTATTGTCTCTCCAACTCCGAGGAGGAGCACCTTTCAAGTGAGTTCAAGAGGAGTCACAAGCACAAAAAAATTGGATGGCTTTGATAGCAATGAGAAGGAAATTTTTCCTCAAGGACCGCTGCTGCTAACAAATTTATCAAAAGGTCCACATTTGAGCAAAGTTTCAGCATCCACTCTTATTCAACGTCGGAAAAATTTGGATCTATGGAATAATGAATCAAGTGTCCAAAAGCTTACTGTGATATAATCCCTAAGACATTCCAAGCTTTCCTTAGTTAAGATATTCAATGATTGATAGAGATAATGGAGCAAGGTATTATTAATTTTACTAAGATTTGTCATATAGTTTGTAACCGGGACGGTATTTATTTACATTTATGAATGATTGCATATAATTTAGCCAAACTTTGCTATTAAACAAAAAAAAAGAGAAAAGAATTCAATTCAGTTGCATGTAGAATTATTATATAAAATGGCATACAATTGTTTTCGAAGGCTTTAATCGTATTAAAGACTCTGCAAGGAGAATCATTTTCCCTGTGGACTTACGTAAAAGTAACAAAGAACACTCAAATTTCTAACAATTGAAGTAGATGTTCAAGCCAAAAAATGATTGCTTCCAGATTCAATGATAATTTAGTCATCTCACTTGTTTCCCCTGCATCTGTAAAAGAAGATGCTATGATAAAGTAGTTTTTACAGCTTGTGTAAAACTAGCAATACATCTCTAAAGTTAATGAGGACACTCCTTTAAGGTAAAATGCAGAAATTTTTGGGTAATATTGAGCTACTGTTTATATACTTTACGGATTGAACTAGATAAATACTTGAACGACCTAAGAACTAGCTGAGTATATAGAAGTAGCTTCACAGTAGCACGTCCGTCCTCGAATTATTTAGGAATTTGGTTTCTGATGTTCGCATAATCATATTTCTCATACTCATCAATATTCTTTAACAAAAACTTGATTCTATATTGGAGTCTGGCGTTTTCCTTCTGAAGTGCTTTCGCCTCCTAAACAAGAAATAAAACAATTAAGCACCAAAAGTGAAATTTAGAGCTTCAACTTCATTCTCGAGGAGCTGAGAGAGTCCTTTTTCCATATGCTGGATGCGATATTTCAATCTTGCGTTCTCTTTCTTAAGAGCTTCAAGCTCTGCAGTAGATCCACCTTGCTCGCCAGTCTTGATAGGTTCTCCGGAAGAAGCGACATTTTTCTAGAGATTTCATATCATTATTCCATAGCAGCTTGCAGTCCTACCTGATAGCTTTGGAATTCTTCAAAGAGTGTTTGTCTGATATCATACAATTGCTCCAGAAGCTCTTTCTGGACATCTTGGACGCGATTTTCTTCTAATTTTGCCACTACAACATCTAAGATTCATCGTTTTCAGCAAGTTACCTGATTCTGCGAGCCCATCGATTTTGCTAGCAACTATCTGAGCTTTTTGATCAAGAGCGTCGACTCTTTCGGCCATTTTAAGTATCTATAGGTTGATTAAATAAATCTGTTCCGAGGATATTGAATTTAATTTGCTTTCATCCAATTAGATGAGATTTTAATGACTTTGTATCTGAGTTGAATTGAAAACAAAAATAAAACATGGACTTTAGAAGCTTCTGCCAATAATCTTAGAGGTTATTGGGCTTATATTCTTGATGTCTCAAATTTTTCTTTGTTGTTTAGGGGTCGTTAATTTTGCAATTCTACCATGATACAGGAATGCAAATGTTTTCAGCCTGGGAATTTATCGAGTTTGAGTAGTTGAAGCTAGAACGAATCCATTTATACACGCTTGGACAGAGTCATCAAATGATCTTTGAAATAGAAACTTAGATGTTTTCATAAAAACATGAAATTTATGGTATACAGTTAATGATGAAACGACGCTAGTTATTTCTAAATTTCAAAAATAAGTTATGCATCATCAGGAGCTCAATCAAGCTCTATTGCTAGTCGTCGTAATGTGACCTTGAGTAACTCTTGGAATCAACAACACGCTTATCAATATCTGGGTCAAAAATCTTGAGTAAACAAGAGCCGCAAACCTCCATAAGAAAACAACCAAATTGAATCTAACCGCATAACCATATTAGTCAACGAATGAAGCTCAATACTTACTTATCAATGTAGGCCAGCAGCATTTGTATAATCAGCCCTACTAATGATAATCCGGTAAAACAACCCAGCAGCCTTGTTGATCGGCGCAAACTAGCAAGAAGTCCAACGAAGTAGTAAATCACAACAAACACGCTCTCAACTAAGTAAAGTGCTGATTATATTTTATCGATCATAACTTACCTATTGTTGCCCAATGGAGGACACTCAATAAACTTGCTCTTGTCAGACTTGGATAGAATTTTTCGAGCTAATGAAATTAAGCACCATCAAACGGTCTGTGTTGTCACCTTATGAAGGGTCTCCTCCTGATGGAAGTAAGCGTATATACCATAGAACGTTTCGAATAGGAAGAATGTAATTAATAGCAGAATGAAATATCGAATATTTTTGATGAACACCGAAACAAGATCATCGAAATACATTGGGATCTCGTTTATGCCTGCATAAAAAATGATTTCATCGTCATCGACAATATAAACCACTCTATCATCATGAGAATTATGTTATCAGTCGCAAAAGTTACTGGTGGTTATTTTGATTAGTTTGAATGTTGTTTTCTTCTTCGATTTTCGCCTTGTATCTGATAGCAAGGGTACCTATAAAGCAAAATTCATGACATTTGATACTATAGATAGATTATTTATAACCATTCATCAATGATCCGTCTGGATTTAGGATCACATGGTTACTGTCGTTGCTTTGGATCGATGCTATTGATGCACAAGAAAGTTTCTCATCATCGAAACTCTTTTCCTCGTTTGTATCGAGCGTTTGGTAGTTTATCATAGCAATGCTTAATTTATATATACTAGCTGTTGCGGAGTTTTCCTTTTTGAAAAGCTCACATAAGTTTAGAAAATTAATAAACGGTAAATAGAAATAGATAGATTAGGAGTTTGCTAAGCTTCATCTTTCGGCAGACAGCCAAATTAGATTGAGAATCATTCTCAATTAAGACAGATATAAGCTTTTTTTGGAATATTGAGGAGTTTGTGGTAGTGTGTGAATCTGAAGCTTGCAACCATTTTCACTTGAAACATATTATTCAGAGTTATTTTCGGGGTGATTCAAACTTCAAAATGGATAGCGATGTGTATTACCAACAAAGTACGTACCCTGAGTAAAGACGATTCAATGACTTAACAACCAGTTATCAAAGTTGCTCCTTCGGGAACAACCTCTTTACCCTGGTCACTAGAATATTACCAAATGTGAGATCCTTATTTGTCAAACTAGAATACTGTTGCCTCTCTTTAAAAATCTAAATATCACCATTTTGAAGGAATTTAAGAGACGTTTTTGATTAAAGGGGTTAAATGATATGTGTGCAAATGATTTTACTATCCAATCATTGGAAATATTTGCTATATAATTTTAAGAAACTCAACTGAACGCCGACAAGCTCCCTCTAGCAGCCGGTGATGAGCCCATAATAACGAGTATGATCACTGTTCCACGAATGAATAAAATCGAATTGGTTGGCACAGTTTGGATCTTCATCCTTGCAAACAACATAATTTCCCAGAGTCATCTCTTCATCTTGATAATACACTTCATTATTCACGTGCCAAGGGAACCACACTAATTCTCCTAAATTGGCTTTAATGCATTTACCAGTGAAAGGATTTTCAATGCAGGGAGGAATTCTTGGAACTAGATCCTTGTAATGTATAACTCTGTAACTCTCAGGGAAATGAGAATCGTAGAGTTTAGCAAAATCGTGATTTCCAACTCTCGGGCAGCCATAGTTGTAGACCACATGAGCTCTGTCTTCTAATAATCCTGACAATTTCGCATCCAAGGCGCTCACAACTGACATTGCTGCACCAAGGCTGTGTCCTGTGAAGAGGAAAGCGGTATCTGCTGGAAGCGTATCACGAGCCTTTTTAATGTTTTCGAGGAGATCTTTTCTGAAAATATTCTTGTACGTGTCATAGAAGAAATGCTCAATTACTGGATTCCCTGGCAGATTTGGATGAAGATCGAATTTGTGGCCATAAGCTTGAAGCATTTCTATTGCAAGTTCAATAGCTCCTTTTGTTCCTCTGAAGGCAGTTGCGAATAGCTTCTTAGTGGGGCTGTAGAACATTGAGAAGGAGAATGTCATTCCAAGGGATCTGTTGTAGGTTTGAGTAAAGAATGTAGTAAAGTCTCTGTCACGGAGGTAATCGCAATAAGGTCCACATTCAAGAATGGCAATTTTTTCCGTCGGACAAAATGATGTTGCAGCGATATGCATATATTCTAAAGAGAGATCCTCACGGAATTCAGCAAGAGTCACAGAAGCGATGATGCAGAGGGAAAGAACAATAAACAACTGTTTCATACTCCAATTGAGACAATCGATACAAATAGTTTTATTGTTTTCGAATTAATCTTGAAAACGCCTCAGGAGGAATCCTTTTACAGAATTTGATATACAATAGAAAAAAAAGAAAATGCGACAAGATCGCTCGAGTAAATTCCTCTATATCCAAATCTTCAATGGCATATTATGTTGTTACTCTATGGCGCATTTGGTGAAAGTGATGATTTGGAAAAGTACCCTTCTAATCAGCTAGGGCACAAAAACTACTATGAAACGAAGACTGTCATGACCAATTAAAAAATTTCATTGATGTGAGCGAACCTACACCGTATTAAGACTCTTTCAAATTGTCGGTTTCGAAGTTTCAATTTCTTCAAGATTTGAGATGTTTTTTGGATTAAATGTAATGAATAGAATTTACGATATAATCTTTATCTTCCTGTGTAATAGGTTTCATAGAAGAGTGACTTGATTGTGCGTTCCAATCTAGCATTGTGTCTTGATACCATAATACAGAGTATGATCACTTGCCGAGCAATGAATCATATCGTATTGATTGGCACAGTTTGGATCTTCATCCTTGCAAACAACATAATTTCCAAGGGTCATACCTTCATCTTTGTAATACACCTCGTTATTCACGTGCCAAGGGAACCAGAAAACTCCTCCCACATTACTCTTCGCGCATTTACCGGTTAAAGGGTTTGAGACACAAGGAGGAATTCTTGCAACTAGATCCTTGTAATGGATGACTCTGTGGGTTTCGGGTAATTGAGCATTGTAAAGATCGACAAAGTCAGCATTTCCGACTCTTGGGCAGCCATAATTGTAAACATAGTGAGCTCTGTCATTTAACAGTCCTGATAATTTTGCATCCAAAGCGCTCATGACTGACATTGCTCCACCCAAACTGTGTCCTGTGAAGAGGAAAGTGGTATCTGCTGGAAGCGTGTCATGAGCCTTCTTGATATTTTCGAGGAGATCCTTTCTGAAGACATTTTTGTAAGTGTCGTAGAAGAAAGCTTGAACTAAAGGATTTCCTGGCAGATTTGGATGGAGATCGTATTTCTTCCCGTATGTTTTAAGGATTTCCACGATAAGTTCGGTTGCTCCTTCTGTTCCTCTGAACGCCGTGGCGAATAATTTCTTAGTGGGGTTGTAGAACATGGAGAAAGAGAAGGTCATTCCAAGAGATCTAGTGTAAGTTTGGGTAAAGAATGTTCTGTAGTCTCTGTTGCGGAGGTAGTCGCAATAAGGTCCACATTGAAGAGTCGCAACTTTTTCAGAAGGGCAAAAACTTGCTGCGGTGACATGCATGTACTCTACTGAGAGATCCTCTCGAAAGGCAGCAAGGCTCAAGGAAGCAACTGAGCAAATGAAGAGAGCAATTAGGAACTTTTTCATGATTCAAACTTTAAATTGATACAATAGTTTTATTAGTTATGAAATTAATTTAGGAATGCCTCAGGATCAAATGATGATCTAATATTGTTATCAATCGAGAAAGCTCTCACGGGACTTCCTAAATGAGCCAACGAAAATAAAAAAAAATAACTTAATCGATATGAATGAGCTATCTTCAACATCTCTCGTAGAGTGTTGAAACTTTTTTGCCCAAGCTACAGATCATTCAATTCCAAATTTAGATTTCAGAGAAATTAACATGAATATGTCCAGCTTCCTTAGCGGTTTATGAAACTTTCTGACGAAATGTTGCGAGTTCAAATAGACTTAATACTATTAATCTCATTCAATTTTGTTGCATACCTTTTCTTGTCGAAACTCAAATCAAACATGAAATTCTCTTCTAGCATCCTGTAACGATACCATAATAAAGAGTATGATCACTTGTAGAAGAGTGAGCCATGTCGTACTGATTTGCACATGTTGGGTCTTCATCTTTGCACACTGAGTAATTTCCCAGAGTCATCTTCTCATCTTTGTAATACACTTCGTTATTCACATGCCAGGGGAACCAGAAGAGTTTTCCAACATTACTTTTAGCGCATTTACCAGTAAAAGGATTTGAAACACATGGAGGAATTCTTGGCACCAGATCCTTGTAATGTATAACTCTATAACTCTCAGAGAAATGAGAGTCGTAAAGCTTCGCAAAATCACTATTTCCGACTCTTGGGCATCCATAATTGTAAACAATATGAGCTCTGCCATCTAACAGTCCTGATAATTTCGCATCTAAAGCACTCATAACCGACATTGCTGCACCAAGGCTGTGTCCTGTGAAGAGGAAAGTGGTATCTGCTGGAAGCGTGTCACGAGCCTTTTTAATGTTTTCGAGGAGATCTTTTCTGAAAACATTTTTATAGGTGTCGTAGAAGAAGGCTTGAACTAAAGGATTTCCTGACAATTTCGCATGAAGATCGTATTTTTTCGCATAAGATTTAAGAATTTCCACAGTCAGTTCAGTCGCTCCTTGCGTTCCTCTAAATGCTGTTGCAAATAATTTTTTAGTCGGATTGTAAAACATCGAGAAGGAAAATGTCATTCCAAGCGCTTTGGTGTAAGTCCGGGTGAAGAAAGTTCGATAATTTTTGTTGCGAAGGTAGTCGCAATAAGGTCCACATTGAAGAGTCGCAACTTTTTCAGAAGGGCAAAAACTTGCTGCAGCAACATGCATATATTCCACAGAAAGGTCCTCTCGAAAAGCGGCGAGACTCAAGGAGGCAACTGAGCAAATGAAGAGAGCAAGTAGGAGGTTTTTCATGATTCAAACTATAATCAATAGAAAAGTTTTATTATTTTCTGAATTAATCTGAGAATGCCTCAGGAGCATTTTTGACTTGATTTTATTATCAATAGTGACAATCCTTGAACAATTTAAGCTGTATCACACTTTGAGGTTTAAAGAAGTTATGATTGTTGCAAAATTTTAGTTTTCATTTCTTCATGAATTATCAAAAGCTTTAATGGATGACGTAAATCTTCTCGAACATGAACCCACACAAATAAAAACCCTGGCAGGAGAATTATCATCACCATCATCTTCAATGTATTTAGTATAGCATTTCCCCTGCATCACAATCAAAGCTGCCAGTGTTCGTATTATTTAAGCTTGACGCACTTGCTGGTAGAACCCATAATATATTGGTCCATTTATAGAGTCCAAGCAGATACTAAAGCTAAAATCTTGAAAACCATATCTCTGCCTTCCATTAGACCAAATAGTCAAGTATTACCTGGGCATTCGAGTTTGCTGTCGAACTCGAAGTTTATAGTTCTGTCGCAACATTTTTCTGGTAACTACCCTTACTGCAACCTTTTGCTGCTGGGTTGCACGCTCTTGCTTCTTTCTTTTCTCCATTCTGTGTTTGAGAAGCAGTTTTTTTGCCACTTCCCGCTAAGCAACAACCTTTGATCTTCGTCGATTCTTTTCCGAAAACTATTTTTTTGGAAATGACCTGGCATAATTCTCTAAGACAAAAATAAATACTTACTCATTAACTCTCTCCTTATGAAGGAATGCTTCACATAACATTTATTTGGTCTCATTTATTTGATTCTGATGAATTGTTAACTTAATGATCTCTCAGCCTCGATGGGATTCAATATTCCTTCCAATATTATTCCCTCAGAAAAAAATAGCATAACACTTTTGGCTGATGTTTATAGTTGCCATTGTTCAAAAAAGCAAGATTAATAAACAAACAAAATGAACAGGAGATCTATATTTGCAAAATACGACACTTAAGGGGTTAAACTAACCAGGTCTACGAGAATCTTTGGACTCCTATGTTTCTTTGATACCCTAATAACCTGAAAGCAGAGAATACGAGCGAAAGAGATGTTCCCATTCTTTCAGCGTGTGAAGCTCGAATGAACAGCGTAAAAGTATTGAAGTTCAATGACAATAGCATGCTTTGTCTAGGATTATGAGCATATTTATATATATGTATATAATTCATCTCCCGAAGCCGAATTTTCAAGAATCACTTGAAGTTAAGTTGGAATTCGACAACCACAATAAAGTGTAATGCTGAAAGATTTTTGTTATATAGAAGATCAAAGTTTTCTCATGCAACTATTAGAATCGTAAGTTAATAGCGCTTCTGATGTCGGTTTCACATCAGTTTCTAACTTCGTAATAACGAACAGCCATTTTCCTTGATCTGAAATCATAACAAACTAATCACATTCCTCGATCCGTTCTAATTTAGTAATCTCTCGAAGAAAGAACTTCAAGGTTCCAATCTCAATCTCATTGCTCCTTTATGACATGCCGAAATGCCTTCCTCTGTGATCTTCCTCTCCGCACGACACAACAACATCAACATTTTAAATTTTTTTTGTTGAAATCCGTTTGCCAGACTTCTCTAGAAACTATATTCTATATTTGCAGAAGCAGCGGAATAAAAATTACAGAAGAATTAATTTACTTCCAATGCTAAGCAAAGCTATCATCAAAGTACCAAAATTCCTGCCTCATGGGAGTTACGGGCACGAAACAACCAACAAGTAAATCCATTTCATGTCCATCCAACCAAATATTCATTTGATTTCAGCTTATATTTCGGCTACCTCTCCAAATATTACCAGTCTTCTTTCCATGGAAGAGAAACGAAAGAAGAGAAACCTTCTCAATATAATAACTACATTAATTATGAAGGACTTAATCAGCAGAACTCCCAACCAGAGAAAAATGGCTGCTCTCTCTCGAGATACGAGCATCTTTTCAAAAATATCGGCTTAAACCCCAATACGATCAAAAACACGCTGGCTAATCCTCGACTTTCCGACAGCCTTGCTCGCATTATTGAGAAAACGAAGATAAAGAGATGCGAAAAAAAGACAGGTGCATATTCCAATGAGTTTTGTCTTGAAAACCCTAATAGGTGTGCTATTGTATGATATTGCTACAAAATTGGGTTCTGCTTTCGAGGAGAAACAGGATTGCTTGACCAAATACGTGCTTGATGAGAAAATTAAAACACCTCAGCAGCTGGAAAGAGCAATCAAATACATCCAAGATTGGACACGTGGGACAAAAGGCACAAATTTCTCACTTGAAGAGCTTGAACGTTGCTGTGGGGTAAAAATAACGTTGTTTTTGAAATTTAACGCAACATAGATTGGTAAAGAAATCTCCCTTGAGGAGGTCAGAAGCCATATCAAATCATATCTGTCGAATATCGAGCAATCTGATATCAAAAAACTCAATACAAGTATTTAATACTGTCTGTTATGTGGCCTGACCCAATTCATCATTTTATCAAAGCATCTGCATTAAAAGACCTCAGAACTATGCTTCCGCAGGCGGACCAGGGAGCTATATTCAAAATCTTTAATGAAGAGCTTTCAGTAATCAAGCAGAGAGAGCAGAATATTGAGATTTGCACAAGAGATAACTCCAAGAAACTAGAGAAGATTTTCAAAGTGTTTGCAAGGGATCTCACTTCTTCAATCAACCCTCCAGAAATTCTGGAAAAGCATTTAAATGAAGTCGGCGACCAGATTCGTACACGATTTCCGCCAGAACCAAACGGCTATCTCCACCTTGGACACGCGAAAGCCATAAGATTCAATTTTACTTCAGCCCAAGAGAATGGAGGCACTTGCCATCTACGATTTGACGATACTAACCCAGAAAAAGAATCAAAGGAGTATATCGACAGCATCATTAGAAATATTGAATGGCTGGGCTACAAACCTGCAGGTGTTTATTATTCATCGGATAAATTCGAGCAGATTTACGAATTTGCCATCCGGCTGATCAAAGACGGAAAAGCATATGTCTGTGAGCAACCGAAAGAAGAAATGAATAGATATCGTAAGGAGGGTCTGCCGAGTCCGTTCAGAGATCGTCCAAGAGAGGAAAATATGAGACTATTTGAGGAGATGAGAGATGGCAAACACAACGAGGGAAGGTATTGCCTGAGACTTAAGATTAGCCCGAATCATGAAAATCCAACAATGAGAGATCCAGTAGCGTTCAGAATAAAGCACGTTGCTCATCCTCACACTGGAACTAAATGGTGCATTTACCCAACTTATGACTTTACGCATGGCATTTGTGATTCATTGGAAAATATCACACATTCCCTCTGTTCTTTAGAGTTTGAAATTAGAAGAGATTTGTACTATTGGATTTTGGAGAACCTTAACATCTACAGACCCAAGGTGTGGGAGTATTCAAGACTGAACATTTCTCATAACCTCATGTCTAAGCGAAAAATACTTAAGCTCGTTGAGAAGGGAATTGTTAGCGGCTGGGACGACCCAAGGTTGCTAACGCTTGATGGTTTAAGAAGGAGAGGGTACACGAGAGAAGCGATAAATGAGTTCCTCGACGCTGTGTCTGTTTCAAGAAACGGAAACGAGAATATCGTAGAGTTGGATTTATTGGAGCATGCGATTAGAAAACACCTCAATGAAGTAGCACCTAGAACAATGGTTGTAACAGATCCGGTTCGTGTTGTTATAGAGAACCTGCCGGATAACTACGAACAAGACGTTGAAGCGCTAGAGTTGAAAAATAAAGAAGGGAAGACCACGACGAAACAAGTGAAATTAACTCGAGAAATTTTCGTAGAGCGAAGCGATATTATGTATGGACTATAATCCAGTATCATGCCTGACTCAAACGTTTTGTATAATCGTATAGGTTGAATGATCATCCTGATTTCTTTGGAATCGCTCCGATGAAGGAGGTTATGCTACGTTATGCTTTCCCAATAAGATGCAAAGACATTCGTGCTGATTCAGAAGGCAATCCTGTGGAAGTTCGCGCCGAAATGTTTTCAAAGGAAGAATTGACGAATTCGAATAAAAAATTAAAAGGCATTCTTCATTGGATCAGTGCAAAGCACGCGTTAGACTGCGAGTTGAGGTTGTATGACAGATTATTTACTGTGCGTGAGCCAGGCGAATATGATGATGTCACCGAGGTTGTGAATCCGCAGTCACTTCGTATTCTCAAGGGAGCGAAGATAAATCCATATATATTTGGTATATTGCACTTACTTCAAGAAGCAGCTGCTAATTCATTATTTTTGTAGAATCGATTAAACCAGAAGACAAATTCCAGTTCGAGAGAGTTGGTTATTTCTGTCTGGACAAAGACTCTGATATCGAAAATAAAAAACTTGTTTTTAATCGCACTGTGACTTTGAGGGATAAGGAGAAAACCAAGGCATTGAAACAAGATAAATGAGGGTTATCATAGCTAGGACTGAAGTCAAGAGTAGGTTTATAATGCATATTTCAAATGAATGAAGCTGAGACTCTTTGTTGAGGGAATATTAGTGCTGGGATTTGAATATCACAAGCGCTCCATATTCACGAAGTATTATATGTGTGTTCTTTGTTAAAAGAAAGGAACCTTCATTAAATTCTGATATTACATTATGGGGGCAGAACGATTTCAAAAATTAGACGAAGGGATAAATTCGGTATTTTCTCTCTGCTCGTGAATGTTTACAGTAGTCTTTTCTATTTCCTCCATCCCTACGACTTTAAATGGCTTTGTTAATGATAAATTGCATGTCACCAGAGTTTTCTGTTGAAATTTTTCTGTAGCAATTATAAGAATTGATCATTCAGGATAAGAGAGCACGAGTGAAATAAATGAGTCAATTTATGAATACTCCAAGTAATTGTCAATCAGGGACTTTCTTATGAAAAGAGAGAGAGGGGGAAAAAAGAGAGAAAAATAATTGTAAAGCTATTTTTCTATGCAAATTTTGTCAAGATGAGAATTTTCAGCATAAATTTTCAATGCAGTATTTAATATGAAAAGCAAACCAAATTAATATCATAGATTGCTCTCTGTTCAATGTCCTCAAATATTCTATTTCTCACGCCGTAATTCAATTCGTGCTATACTGCAGGGCATCCTAACAACGCATCAATCATCCATCTTTCTTGTTCGGACTGAGTCTTGATGATATAAAAATTGTCGAATATTTCATCAGTCTGAGACCTCAAATGAGTATATTGTAGATGAGTAGCATTGTGAGCAATCAACTGTCCATATCCCATTTTCAAATCATACTTCACTGTGAAATCGAATAGCGAAACTTTTGATTACAGGAACATCAATTCACCAATGCCAATAACAATTTATGCTTACATGGTTTAAGGTGATGAGTTTCTTGATTCCCAGCTATTGCCTCAACAATATGGATCGGCGCTTGGGGATCAACTATATACGTATACTTATCATCTCCAGCGACTTTTTCATGGTCTTTGACTGCTCGTTGATAGACAGGGAGCGACCTATAGGAAAAACAATGAATTATATGCTGACTATTCACGAATGAAAATTCTATTAACCTCTCATAGGAGTGTTTATGACCACTAATAAAGAGGTCGACTTTATACTTGTTTATCAAGTGATCTACTTCTCTGTATTCCGTCCAATAAATTCTACACTCAGGTCCATAGTTGACGAGATCACTGCAGTGAAGAGGTTTATGGTTAATGAGGATGATCCATGGCCATTTATTTCGGACTTTGTTCGCTCTTTTAAGGTCGTTCTCTAACCAGTGAAGCATTGTACTTTGTAAATGAGGATTGCTTGTGAAAAAATCAAAATCGAATGTCGCAATGTGAACCAAGCCGATGTTTATGCTGTAGTAGTGGTTATGGGTTTTTTCCCATAAAGGCATTCGAACTCTATTGATGAAATTGCTGTAGTTATAGCTCATCTCATGGTTTCCTGGTATGAGCTAAGAACACATGTTAACGTGAGGTTGCGAATGATTTTCTACTGTATATGGCATCCAAGCCGCTATAGTTGACATCTCTTCCATAAAACGGTCTCCACGAAGACCGGCATCGTCTTCCAAATTGTATGCTAAGTCACCCAAGTGTATAAATGCGTCATAAGTGGTAAAATTTCGATTATTTATCTAAAAGATTTTTTAAATAGAGTATGAGAGTAAAAGTGCTGGAATACTCGTGAGCGAATTCTTTTCCAAGTCTCTCCGCTAATATCGTCCATATCCATGTCTCCAATAAACAGAAATTTCGTAGTTTGGTCATTATCGCATATTTTTGATGGCTTCGGAATCCGAAACGAATAAACTTGGCTTTATCAAAAATGGCTAAGCTCAAATCTTGCAGCATATGTTTTAATACCTGGCAATCCCGTTAGCCACGATCTGATAATCATAGATAGTTTCCGGAGTGAGATTATGAATGTAAAACGTATAAATATGGGATTTGTAAGGACCATCTAAATTTATCGTCTCGTAATTCAAAAACAAAAGACAAATTACCTTGATATTGCGCGGTGAAATTTGTAACTTTCGTCGGATGAAGAGATTTTCCCATTGGCAGGATCCTTAGCGATGGTTGGTCGCAAAAGTCCTATTATTCAATTTTACAGCGTTATTTTTTTTCATAAAACGGATACTGTCGTGTGGAAAATAACAGTAGCACTATGATCCAAGGCGCTGAGATTGCTGGGTAGGTCCTGATTCTGAGAAATATAGTAGTAGCTGTCTCCTAAGGCCAAGTGTATTTGTCGTGGCTGACAATCTTCGTTCGCAGAAACAAATGCACTATTACAATTGATCGATAAGGCTGGTGTAGAAGTCATACTTGAGGAAAACCATGGAGATCAAGCAAAAAGCCAAAAAGAACAAGAAAACCCGAACTCCAGTCATTGGATTGCTTACGTTTTGTGAGTCTATCATTTTTGAACTTTATTGGCTATTTAAATCTGACCAAATACGAATCAGATTATAAAAAATATAAAGAATTTAGGCACTTGTTTCAGAATCAATGCAACCACGTGGCATTATATTCGAATATAATAACGGAGAATGATGATCGTTTCAAAGACGAACAAACTTTCAGGAAAGCTTGAGTTTTCAAGCGATTTTTCAATAAAGTTTCCAATTGTGAACAATATCAATAATTGTGTTGCACTCTTTGGTAAAGGCTATCAAATTTTTGCAGAACTCCATTATTCAATGAGAAAGCTGGTGTCATTACAAATTGAATAAAATATATGGAAATTATTTCTCATGATTTGGAAAATGCTTCATTCAAGGTTAGAATTAATTCAGATAGCTGTGCTCAGTAAGAATTTGGGGCGTTGTGTCGATGAATTTGTCTGCACATAGAAGTATTTATCGGTTATAACTCACCCTAATTTTCGAAGCTTGAAGACCAAAAAATTTTCTCCAGTCAGAAAAGGAAGGATTCATTGAAGCAAAAAGGGAAATTTTTTGGAATTACCTAGAACATCTTCTGAAGGTGTGGGATTCAAAAAATCCTAATCATAAGTAGGGGCGGAATATACATAGATTACATGAGAAATCGGAGTCTGGATCCTACACTCCATCGAAAGAACCATTCAAATTAAAATATAAGTATGCTAGAAATTGAAATATCATAAAGTTTTTCATGGAAATTGGTACTACTGTGAATTGAAAAGCATCCGAAAATATAATAGCTGTTTTTGAAAAGATATTTTAAACACTACTATAAATCGATCACTTATGTAACAAGGTAGCGACTTTTTTCAAAGAACAAAGGTTGATAAGGAGCGAGATCTGATAACCTCGAAAAGAATCCCTATTATATCGCTGAAACGCTCCATAGCAGGATACTGCAATGAATAGTTGGAAAGTTCTGAAATTGTGCAATTAAGGGGCTTGCAACGCCTAATTAATACTCAAATTAGTTCTATAACTTTATTAAGATAATCTCTACACTCCAACGAGCAATACATCTCCTATAAGAGAAAAAAGTCTTGTTTCTTATGGAATTCTCATAATCTAGCAAATACATCCCCCTGTCGTTGAAATTGAGACTCCATATCTTATTTTGCCTATTTTAGTGGAAAGAATATGTGAACCCTATTCCGTACTAGAATATAAAAAATCAAGTTTCGAGCTTGGTAGGCAGTCTTAGTAAGGCTTTCCAGAATTTCTGTTCGCCAAACCAGTCTCTAGAGATTCGAGATTTAACTAGCTATTATTTAAATAAATTCGCGGACCAACAAAAATTATCTCATTTCAGAAGATATGTCGAACAGAACTTGGGGCAGCGATAACCACTCAACCAACTCGAGAAACTGGGACTTTAAGACAAGTCAACAGACCTCACATTACAGCGGTCATTATAACCAGAAATACTCCAATGTACTATGACTAGAATTGAATAAATCGAAACTCAATGGTATTAGGAGACAAAGACGAAAGACCAGAAGATAGCTGAATTGGAGTCGTACCTCCGACTAGTATTAGGTCGAAATGAAGAACTTGAAAGGGAGAGAGACGAGTTGAAGACCGAAAGAGACTGTTTAAAGAAGCAGGTTGATGAATTACTTGCTGAACGAAATGGTCTTCTGTTAGAAAACGTTTCCCTCAACGAAGCTGTAGCAATGTTCGCAAAAGAAGTGGGTGAGTTGAAAGGAGTAGAATCTCCTGTGAAGAAATTTAATACTAACCGCTCCGAAATGATTCCTGAGGATCCGATAGTCCACAATCCCAGAAACTCACGATTTGAAGAAAACAGTATGGAGATTGTGCTTCTATTCGTGCTTACTTTTTCATAGAATATGATCCACTTCAAGAGCAGCAATTGACATACGACATGGAAATTGCGAGAACATTGCAAGAAGAAGAACGACGAGAGGCCAAGCCCATAATAAGGGTGATACCACAAAGAACTGCTCTCTATCGATATAATCAAAGACCTTGGGAGACTAATGGGTTAGCGAATAACATAAATCCAGATAACATGTCATATGAAGTAATAATGGAATTCATGAAGCAGAAAAATTAACTTTATGTTCATCAAAATAGGAATTACTTGCATTAGGAGAGAAGATAGGCCATGTTAGCAAAGGACTTGATGCCAGAAAAATCGAAGAGCTTCCAGAGGGGAGGTATCGAACCAATAATAACAGATCACTCGAGGAAAGAAAGTAAATTTGTGATATTTTGATGATGCGATTTCAATTTATATCAGGTGTATGGTGTGTCAGTCCGAATATGAAGAAGGAGAATATTTGAAGAGGCTCCAATGCATGCATGACTTCCATTCAGACTGTATCAAAAAATGGCTAAGTGATCATAAAACCTGCCCAATTTGCTGGAAAGATGCCTTATGATGAGCAACTCTGGACTTACTTTAATTGTAAATGCATACTCTAGAGCTGAGAAGCATAGTCCGATTATCTAAGTACTACTCGATAAATTAATCATTCAAGTAATTGCTTTTCAGAGATCGTTCGTGCGATTATAAGTTATGTATGCTAAACATGTGTGCTATTCCACTGGAAACAAAAATTGCCGTTGGTAAGTTACTTAATTCATGAGCGTCTCATCTCATTCCCTGAGAGGCAAGATAATTATACTTTTGCTGTAATGTCAAAACTTGGTGTTTCGTTACATATTTAAAGCTGTGAATAAAAACCAAACATGTGATTTTCTGACTATCAAATTTTAGAGAGTTCATGGGGATCTGAATGTATTGCTAATGCCTCAAACTCTAATCTGGTTTCTTATTGTTATTTTCCTTGTGACGGATAGGGTATGAAAGTTCCTGATTCCCATAAATTCATAGATTTGCATTATCGATATTATTCGAGTCGTAAATATCTAATTATCGTGAATTCTTTGAAGAGCTATTATTATTCATGGGAAACCATACAACAGTAACCAACGCTATTTGAAGATAGAAAGCGAAATTGTGAGTTTTAGTTGAGCATTACGCTCTAATGCATTAGAAAATTCTTAGCTTCTTCAATCAAGCCCAAAAATCATTGGCGAACAGCTATTTCTGGCCAATAATGAAGCATTTAACCAGGCAAAACTGACAAAGCAGCCCTTTGTAACTATTACTGCTACTCAAATTGATTTGAGAAAAAATGCTCCTGAGGCATTTTCAGTTATCTCGAATTAAATTCAGAGAATATAAAACTATAATAAGAAGTAAACCTGAAAAAAGTTATGAGAAAACTTCTAATTGCTCTCTTCATCTGCTCTATTGCTTCTGTAAGTCTTGCCTCCTTCAGCGAAGATCTCTCTGTGGAGTATATGCGTGTGACTGCAGCAGCTCTTTGTCCAACAGACAAAGTTGCTAAACTTCAATGTGGACCTTACTGCGACTACCTCCGCAACAGAAACTACAAAACATTCTTCACTCGAACCTACCATGGACCTCTTGGAATGACATACTCCTTCTCCATGTTCCATAATCCTTCTAAGAAATTATTTGCCACTGCATTCAGAGGAACAGTAGGAGCCGCTCAAATGACTGTTGAAATCCTCAAGACATACGGCAAAAAATACGATCTCCACAACATTCCTGGAAACCCTATGGTTCAAGCCTTCTTCTATGACACTTACAAAAATGTCTTCAGAAAAGATCTCCTTGAAAACATTCGAAAGGCTCGAGCAACACTCCCAGCAGATACTACTTTCCTCTTCACAGGACACAGTTTAGGTGGAGCAATGTCAGTTCTTAGTGCTTTAGATGCAAAATTATCAGGACTTTTGGCTGGCAGAAATCACATTGTCTACAATTATGGCTGCCCAAGAGTCGGAAACGGTGATTTTGCGAAATTCTACGATGCTCAATTGCCAGAGACTTATAGAGTCATTCATTACAAGGACATAGTGCCAAGAATTCCTCCTTGTGTTGTCAACCCTATTACAAAAAGATGTGTTCAAAGCGGTGTTGGATTTGTCTTCTGGTTCCCTTGGCACGTTGGCAAAGAGGTGTATTATAAGGACGAGAAGATGACTCTGAGAAATTATGCACTTTGCACTAATGAAGATCCACACTGTGCGAATCAGTTTGACATGCTCCACTCTTCGGGAGGCGATCACACAGTTTATTATGGAATTAAAACAGAATGCTAGAAAGGATTTACACATTTAAGTTCTTGTTATAAGAGTTTTATTCAAGCAATATCAAATCTCTATAGTAAATTCCGCTTGCATCCATTACATTCAATCTATAAGAACCTCTAATAAAAAACCGGGAAAAAATGCAGAGTAGGAATAAATCATTGATCATAAATTGTTGTTGAAGTCGATAAAAATTGTAGGTCGACACGTATATTCACATGGATGAACAGCACAAATCATATTAATGATTTTATTAGTCAAGTAACGAGAGACATTCCAACAAGTTTGACTCTTATATTGTCTCATTCATTATTGATGATTTGCATAATAATTCTTTGTACTATCTTTTTTTTTCTTCCTCTCTCTCTATAAATAAAAAATAAATGCTTTATTTGTTGATTTAGAGTTGTTTTACCATTCAAGCCACTCTTTGGAAAGATAGTTCTTGTGTTATCAACGAAGGAGGGATTCAGTTGATAGCTTAATTTGAGTTGAGAGCGGCAGCAACAATACATCATCAGAGATTCTCGTCTGGGAGTTTTCGTTTCGACTTGGATTACTGCTCAGCTAAGATACAAGTGTCATAGTCATGTTTCAATCGGCGAAGAGGCACATTCACATGTCGCTGCGCTATTTTTCGGATGATATTAATTATTGTTATGTCTTGATGAGATTTCGACACTAGTAGTGGCAGAAATGGTTACAAGAGCGTAGCAACTGCGAAAAATCGCACTTACACCATTGAGCAGACTCAAAAACGAACGGGCCAGGCCAAGAAGAGGATGCTATTTTTTCTCATTAAAAATCACATTAGGAGAGTATGAGATAGGTACTGAGAATTAAATTCGTTATTGAGTCGTTTTTGAATTTTGTTTGACTATCTGTAAATTCATCAGACAATCAGAAAGTATGTACAATGATTATCTTCCTTTGTTTTTGGGATCCGAACTGGTATTATCTGGTACTACATCGCTTTCCTTAAACTATATAGCCCGTATGTGCCATCTTGCACTTTCCATCACAGTTTCATAGCATATATTAAAAAATTAGAAAAATAGTTGATCCCTGGCATGGTGAAATATTTCATCTTATTTTCTCAGCTCTTCCACTCAAAATCTTACGGACTGACGAGCCCTATTTGAATCATGTGAAGTATGCAGGCCGTATTCCAAAAAAAAAACCTCTCATTTTTCAATACATTTACTTATTTGCAGATCAATTAAATCGTATTACAACGTCACGTGAAAAATGAACACGACAAATTATCAGTACCAAAAACCGCAAGTCTCAACAACGACTCGCAGAAGGAAAACGACGCTTTACCATCTAAGCATCTATTTAAGCAGGTTCGATTATAATTCCTCTAAGAACAACAAAAAAGCAAAAAAAAACATGAAAATGAAACATAATCTTTTATGTTTGTCGACTTTGGTTCTGAGTAAACAAATCTCGATTTTTGTTGACTCTTAAATTTATATTTTCAAGGCTTGCTTGCGGTTAATTGTGTCCACAAGACAGCTCCTGTACCAAGCTTCGTTCCTTCGACTGCGCTCTCTTCTGGAGTCATGTTTGGAGGCATCTTCCAAGTTGACGAAGTTTCTAATTCTGACAATGTTGTGAACCCCCTCACAGGGAACTTATAGTGCCCATATGGCTTTGAAAAAAAGGGTGCTTTCGCGATGTTATCCTCTTGCAATAGAGTTACCATATCCTACTGCATTAATTGAAAACAAGCTGGGCCTTTTGGAGGGACGTTTCTAAACAGTGATGTTTTTAATGGAGGCCAGGGAAATCCTGAGTTCGACTACATTTTCGGATGTCTAGGTGATACCAGGCCATTTGTTTTAATGTATGGTCTCCAGGCATCAGGGTATCCTTATAATTTGAGTATCTGCCTGGATTCTATCAATGGGCCAGAATTTTATGGGTCCTTCCAGTATCAGAGAGTTTCATTTTCAACTTCTCCGAACCCTTTGGATTGTGATGCAGAAGGAAATGCTATGCAGGTTGCAAAAATTGACTATGATTTAAATGTTCTTTCCATGGTTGTCATTTGCGCTGAATGTCTGGAAGGTTACGACTTCAACACAGAGTGGCAGGTTTGCTCACCAAGTAAATATCCTTACTTTTTAACTGCTATTTACAGGATATCGTTAGGCATTTGTCCATCAGGATATTATAAAAATCCATCAACTAAAGGATGTGATCCATGCGATGTTTCATGCTCAGATTGTACTGGTAGGAACAACACTGAGTGTACTGGCTGTACCTCAGTCTTTCGACTTGCCCAATAGGATATTATGCAGACACATTAAGCAACACTTGCGCTCCATGCGATGCGTGCTGCTCAAACATGCGGCTATGCATGCCCTTCAGGCTACTATGCTGATTGCAAGACACACGTCTGCAAGCGTAACCATATTTTTTTAAAATTCGTGTTCTGACTCGTTCTCATTCAATAGAAAAACATGTATTCGTGGTAATAGCACTGCCCAGGTGTGAAGTTAAGCACGACCTAAAGTCCATCTACAAAAAAAGAAGAGAGAGAGTAAGTATTAACAAGTATATAATGCGATTGATTCGTAATATGTGGCTAAATGCTCATATATCAGTTACATACATTTAGCAGTGCAAAATATTAAAGAGATCCATAATGATACTCTCTCAGACAGACTTATCAGAATCGATCTGTCCCTTAATTATTCTAGCAAAGGACAAGAATCTAAGCTCAGACAATTTGAAAAAATGTGTCAAAGGCAAATAAATTCTTGAAAAAGATCGAACAAAAAACAATTCTTACGTGTTTTCTACGTTTTGATCTCATGTCAAGTGAGTTCATCTCACTAAATTTATAAGATGTGAGGCTTTGTTGGATGGTTTCGAGAGGAGTATAATTCACTCCAAAACAACAATAAAGCAATTTCTTCATAGTTTTCTGACAGGTAAAATGCACCGCATTTAAGTCATAAAGTTTGATCTTGATCTTCCTTTATGACTTAAATAAAATTTATTGATAATATTTTCTAAAGCTGCCAGATTCATCTCCCGCTGTCTGCTCATGCTAGGCTATGAGACTCAAATTGAACTCGCAGAATATCTCAAAGCTGTTGCTACCGCTGAAATAGAAGTCGAGACTGCTCGATCTTCCCTCACGGAACAAAACGAGTTCGAACCAATACTCGCTTTTCACAGAATTGATTATAAGAACCAAGGGCAGATAACCTACGATGCTCTGAGGAGATTTCTAATTGATGTGGAAATTCCCGCAATGAAAAGTGACATTGATAGCATATTTAAACATTATGACAGCAATAATGATGGTCAGCTGACCTACTCAGATTTCTTGAAGTTGTGTTTACCCGCTTCAAAGCCTGGATTACGAGAGAAAGCTTTAACGAGACAACATCCTCGTTATTATGTCAATAAACGCTTGCCTTTTCGAGTTGAATGGGGAATCGCCAGAATACTTGAACGCGAAATCTTAGTAAACCGAAACCTGGTTTTACTACGCAAACTACTGACTGGGAGGTCAGACTGGGACATAACCGACGCTTTTGCATTACTTGACTATGAGAAAAAGGGCACAGTCGACCCTTACGCTCTCCTAATATACCTTCGTAGAAATCAAATAACAGCAAATTACGAGACTGTCATCTCTTTGTTAAGGAGAATAGACCGAGATAATGACGAGTTATTAAGCTATCCTGATTTTGTGCAAGCTTTTATCCCGAATGAGCAACTTGATTTCAAATCTCTGGCTCAAATAGCCCCAACAGAGGAAACTTTAACTGAGAGGAAATCAGCCTGTGCTAAGCTGATGCATACACCCGAGAAAAACATGTCCAGGGAATATTTCCTGCGAAAAAACTATCATATGAGTGGGAATCAGTCTCAATATGATTCCTTTAGAAAAATTTCTGTTGATTCAGAAAGGTTTGAACCGGTGAAGCTAACTCCGAAAAAGACAGATTCAAACATACATAGACGGTCGGTGTCAGGGCCTGCAAATCACTACCAACAAAAGGTTCAGTATAAGACTGAATCATTCATGAGAAAGCTGCCGGTATCAGTCTCCGAACCCAAAATAGTAGACAGTTTTCAATTAAGTAAGTCTCACTATATAATAATTACCGATACATCTGAGGAAGACGAATGTCAATTTTCTCCTGAACCCCAAAAAAGTATGAATGTTAATAATAGCTTTGGACATTCCGATCAGAAGAGGATTGCCGCACGTCCCCTGGGAGCTGACGGAGAGCCATACTATTACCCCAAGAAATCAGTGGAATTTGCGAAACAGCCTCATACCGCTGATTCTAGCCTGAGTTTTACAACTCGCAGCGACGTATCCACAACAATTGGGTATTCTACGTCAAAGAATCCTCAAAGCACAAGTCTTAGCCAGCGTGCTAGATTTGAATCAGCAGATATATACCGTACCCCTCCATCACCTCACAGGAAGAGCGTCTCAATGCTAGATTATGAAACAACCGATAGTCCGTCAAGAGATGCCAAGCAACGAGCAGAAAGTATTTACTACTATAGCACACCGAACCCACATGAAAGATCTAGCTGTAAAAACCTTCAAACATCTCTAATGAACATTCAAGAAGAGTCTCCGACGAAATCCTCAGAGCAAAAATGTTTCGTTGATGCTCTTGTTACACTCATTGAGCTGTTAGCCGACCTCGAAGACTATAAAATCGCTCTTACCTTACGCAAGGATTTTACTCCATTCACTGCATTCAAGACTATGATTAATGTACTTGGAGACGACATGATACGATATTCAAGGTTTGTCGATATTTTAAAGGCTCATGGAGTCGCCTTGAAGTCTAATGAGATAGCTGTTCTATTCAAAGCGCTTGACCGAGATGCTGATGGCCGAATTCGGTTCAAAGATTTCGAGTCTTGCGTAACGCCGACTCAAAAAGAGTGCTTAATTATGCTGGAAAAAAGAGAAAATTCATCGGCTTTGACAGAACTAACTCAAGATCTTGTGCTTGAGTTATTGGTAAAGATTTGTGAGGCTGAGATGAAGTGGCAGGAAGTTAAAGAACAGCTTGCAAAACAAAGCGAATTTTCTCCAAAAGAAGTTTTTAGGACATTGGACTCTCAGGCGAAAAGTTACATCAATCTTAATGATTTAGAAGTATTCTTTGAAAAGACGCAGTCAAAGAAAGTTTCTCAAAAAGACCTGGAGTGCCTACTTAAACGGTTGGATTTTGACGGCGATCAACAAGTTAGTTATAAGGAGTTTATGAGAGAATTTAGTTAGAATAATGAAGAATGGTTGCGAAGCAGCATTATTTGCTGATTTTTCTTTTAATGATACAAATCCATTTTTTGCTGGTTAGTTTTTAGAAGCTAAATTACTATAATTTTGTTAGCGCACTAATTTTGTTTGGCCTGTGCGTTTTTGCTGTAGATCTGAAATGTTTAAAGGTTAAAGCTTGAAACTTCTGCTCTCTAAATGTTTCTCATTGGGTACCTCAATGCTTTGAATTTTTCATAATAAATGCAGCTTTATTCGTCCAATAATGTAAGTCTATTTCGTTAAAATCTGCTATTTCAACCTAAGTCACTTGTCTGTGTGATCATTAACTCAGCCTTTGGAGCTTAATTGTCATAGCTACTTGAATAGCCGGAAGTTTAACATGATAATCTAGATGATATCCATTTTTTGGGGTATTTTTACTAGATACTGACATAACCCTTGTTAGGTCCATTAGATACTGTCACATAGTGAAAAACAACCTCTAAGGAAGCCATAACTAATGCCTACATAATTTTCCAGTCTTCTTATTGATTATAACTTTATGGGATTCGTGCTGAATTTTCTAATAATTATAAATTAATAGCTTACTTAATACCTTCAAGACATAAAGTTTTCGATGACTTCAAAACACTCAGACGACTACGACTTTCTTTTTAAAATGGTCATCATCGGCGACTCTAGCGTCGGTAAATCCAATATCCTTTCCAGATACACAAAGAATGAGTTCAACCTCGAGTCGAAAACGACGATCGGCGTCGAATTTGCAACGAAGACCACTGTGACAGACGGCAAAACAATAAAGACCCAAATTTGGGACACTGCTGGCCAAGAGCGTTTCAGAGCCGTAGCCAGCGCATATTACAAAGGAGCTGTTGGCGCTCTCCTCTGCTATGATATTACGAAACAATCGACTTTTGATAGCGTTGAGAAATGGCTCAAAGAAGTCAAAGAGCACGCTGAGCCAAATATATGCGTCTTGCTCGTCGGAAACAAATGCGACTTACAGCACCTTAGAGCCGTCAAGCAAGAAGACGCCATGGCATTTGCGGAAAAGAACAATATGGCCTTTATCGAAACTTCCGCTCTCGACGCAACTAACATTGAAATCGCATTCCAGACCTTAACAAATGAAATCTACAAGATTGTGAGCGCTGATACTTCACGAAGAAAAGTCGACGGGACTGATCTCGGAAAGAGTGAGAAAATTAAACTGGACGATAACAATGCGAAAAAACCAGTTGACCGTAAGTGCAATTGCTAACTAAGCTAGCTAATCCGGATTTTTTATCTCTCTCTTTAACAGTAATAACAAGGCATTACATATACCTTTCTCTGTCGACTCTCTTTGAGTGCTATCTAGAATATTTGGATAAATGAGGGTTTATTTCATATATTCTGCTAGCTTAACTTTATGCTCGTATTTCAAAGTGAATCCAGGAAGAAAAAAAAGAAAAAAAAAGAGACTCATTTTGTTAAGAAGCTCAACACACAAATTTGTTATAGAAACACCTGCTAAATTATTCAAAGCATCTAATTATTTCGTCAATCTTATCAACAAGAGAGGCATCGAATATTCCAGGCACTCCGCTGAGGATAACCTCCTTAACTTCTTTTTCATTCATTCCGAAAGCTTTACAAACACGATATATCTCTTCTGATATATCGATATCTAGGATAACGGTATCATCCGTTGATATCGCCAGAGGAACTCCAGCCTTCACTAGCTGTCCAAAATGATGCTCTTCATAATCTTTCAGATTCATTGTGAATTTATTCGACGATGGACATGTTTCCACAACAATTTTTTTCTCAAGAACAGTTTGTAGTTGTTTCTCGGTGTAATAGTTGAAATGCCCCAGCCGGTCAGGACCGAAATCGAGAATAACATCTGTTTCTTCCTCGTGGAATTCGGTTATGTTTTCCGCTGTATGAACTGTGATCTTTAGACCTTTTTTCCTTGCCTCTTCGAAGATGTCTCTGAAATCTTTGAAGTGACCGACGAAGGCGTTTCCTGAGAAATCCAATCCGACGATAGAGTTGGAGATTTCTTTATATTTTAGAGCAAGAGAGAGGGTTTCTGTTGCTTTTTCGCGAGGGTAGGCTCGATTGATACTTAAAATAACTCTTGCGATCATACGTTTATCCTCTTTGTTAAATTTATCGATCTCTTCAACCAGCACTCGAACGTAGTCGTCTACGGTTGAGTCTTTGAAAGCACGAGGAGTTGTGCGCAGCTCCATGTACACGGTATTCTGCTCGGCGAAATCCTCGAGAACCTCTCTTGTGATTCTGCGTAAATGGTCAAGGCTCGATATAGCAGCATGGAGCAACTCAAAGATTTTGAATGACCCTCGTGGATCCGTCGAATCCAAGCATGAAGTGTCATATGGAATGTTTTGGGACTTTAGTAGTTCTATGAGTGTTGATTTTCGAATGGATCCGTGTAAGTGGGCGTGTAGCTCAATTTTGGGAAACTTTTGGCAATATTCAAGAGTGAGTGGACCGTCCATTTGGGAAATCTGTTGTGTGGAGATAGCGATAGATATTTTAAAATAATATCAGAATCTGAACTTAGAACTATAAAAAGTAGTGCAAAAACAGATTCGGCAGATAATCTAAAATGAATGATTGAGCTTGCGAAATCCTTGAAGATTAAACGTGCACAGGTACCGCCAACTTTGAGATGTTTTCGAAGGTTTAGAAAATGATATGTGTTGAAAGTGAGGAATTAACGAGATCTGTTTTACCAGCAGCACTTAACACAAAATTCATCATTTGGTGAGATTAGACTAAGTGAATCTTCTTTCTTGATGTAATTGCCGTAGTGTCGCTCTTTTTTTTTCCTCCTCAATACTGTAGAATAATTAAAGTCCTTTCTGACTCATATGTTCTTTCAGCATTGCAATTTTATAATTTTTGTCAGCTTTAATAACAGCAAAGCTATCGCAGCAGATATATAAAATAAGAGCTAAGAAGTCTCCACTAAAGAGGCCTTCTTGTTCTGGAATTTTCCCGGCCTCTCTCAATAATATTCGCAATTGGGAAAATAATGATACGAATTAGAACTAGTGGCCTCATTGATTCATTTTTCTCTCTCTCGGAGGAATGGATTGACTTCATTGATTCATCAGTTATTATCATGTAATCTAAGTCATCTTGTTTTGCTGAAAAAAAAGATTTCAATATTGAAGATTAAGCCATTGCTTATCGAATTTAATGTCCTCTTCCACTCTTACAGAGGAATCTTTTTTCCGACCAAGTATTAAAAATGGCCCTGTTTGTGAGAATAATAAATCAATACCTAATATTTTGGAGCGTTGAGATTAGAAATTTTGTTGCCTACAAGTCAGAAAATAAATTTAATTTTGACAATCAATGTTCCACAGTACAATTCAGGACGGCGCTTTTCTCGAAGTCGCTGATGTTAAAGGTATGACTCCATCTCAGAACTCAAAACTCAATCGAATACACATATTCGAAAGCAAAGATAAAGAGAAATTATTCCCTAACCTCGTCAAAGTAGTGAATCAACATGTTCAAAAATCATTTGATAGAGCCGCAAAAGGTTCGATTGCCAAAAATCCAAGGTCCAAGTCTAGCACTCATAATGGAACTCATTCAAATGCTGGATTGAAGACTGGAAAGAAACTTAGCATTATAAATCATATTGACACCGTGATCAATGGGCAAGCGATCACACTGGGCCCACTGAAACAGAATTCAGCGAAAAAGACGAACGAAAATCGATTTTCACCATATAGCTTTAATACCAACAAGAACAACTTAATGGAGCCTGAGAGATCGGAGCCAAATCAAAGAGGTTACTATGATATGTCTCCTGAATTAGTCGTGAAGAAAGGATATCCAAAATCTCACGCGGCAATTAACTTCTATTCTTTCAATGAGGATCCCTATGAGAGCTTGAGAAAAGAATCTTCTTTATGCAAACAGAGAGATGATACTAATAGTAGGCCTGCATCGCTCGACATGGAAAAAGCATTCCGATCTTTGTTTCAACCCACCTCCAAGCTCAAGATTAAAGAAAATTCACACGATACTACCGCACTCTCAAATAGCACAATCACTACGAGAGCCACTTTAAAAAGTTGCACAGATACGGGAAGTATGGAGAGTAAAAGAGCCATCCGAGGGCACTCTCAAGATAGCTCACTAAAATTAAAGCAAAAGCTGTTCAAAAAATCCGATCCTTACAGCCTTGAATTAAACACTGGAAATAGCGATAAAATAAGCAGACTAGAGTTTTCAATTGAGCGGGACAACACTCTTACTCCTGTGCACAAACCAAAAAAGCAAAATATTTTCGCGGGTTGCACACCCCCTTTAGCTAAGAAGAATTTTAGCTCAAATCTTTACAATGACCTCAATAAATCTATCGAAATACGTGGTATCAACCTCCAACATTCCGTGAAATTCTCTCCTGAAAAAAGTCCTATGAAAAGTTCTGCAAAACAACACTCAATTTTGCTCAATCCCCTGAACAATCTAAAATTAGCTGAAGCCTATGGCTCTTTGGCAAACATTGACTCTCAGCAGCAACCGCAAGTACTAACGCAGCAAATCCATTTGCCAAGACTGGTGAAGCAGCTTCCCTACAGCGAACATGACGACAGATTTTCAACAATAACTCGACATGGACACCTTATGACTTTTTCAAGCACTCTTGAAGTCAAAAGCGGGTATCCATGTACAGCAGCAGAAGAAGATACTATTTCAATTGAGGAACAGTTAGAATTTGAAAGAAATAGTAGTATCAGAAGTGCGGCGAGTAGTATTTGGGGAGACAAAGGGACAAATTTAGGTGATGAGTGTCCTAAGCGTTGGGAAGAAAAGAATGGTGATCTCAATACGATCAGACGGACAATTAACGACCTGCTGCATATCCCAAGGCAAATTGACAATAGGGACCAAAGTTATACTGATTATTCGAGAAGAGGAAGAAGCAAGCAAGGTGAAATAGGCTATAGTTTAGAGAGAGAGAAGAATTTCTGTCCAAAAAGTAGCCTACCTCTACATGCCCGCAAACAACAGAAGAAAAAGAATTACGAAGAGCATCTCAACCAAATGGTGAACAAGTTGAGGCCCTTTTCCCCTCCTTTCAGCTCCGCGTTACCTCTTCTGAATAACCCAATTTCTGAAAACGATCTTGGGCAAATTTCAACCGCAAATACGTTGAATGGAAAAATTGAAATAGAGAAGTCTAATGAGGCAGTCGATAAACCTGGCGCTGGTGGAAGTCAAGAACAAGAATTGTTAGAGGTTATTTACGACCCCTTGCTCAAGTGCTACTACGATCAGAAAAACAATTCCTACTACGAGCTTAAGGTTGACTAAAATATGTTCAAGCCCAATCAATGGAGAGATCAATTTTCGAAGTCAGAAATCTTGGATTGTTAAACACATATATTAAAAGCAAAATTATTCTCTTCGCAAGTTATTTATGAATTTTTCGTTGCTAAGAGCAAATGAGACAATAACTATATTGAGAGCTCAGGTTTATTTTTGATGCATGTGATTGGTATAGCTCTTCTCAATATAATTTTATATCCTTTATTAATATCATTTAACAAGAACTGTACTCTAACATATGTGTATATTTAAATTAGAGCACACCGATCTCTGATATTTAAATGAAGAGCCGAACAGTCACTTGAGATCATTTCTGATTCATGATGGTTAATGGGAATGGCATTACTATTCATAATTTGTAATAAAACCCATAACCTATGAGCTATTATTGACTTAAGACCCTTCGACCATTGACCACCATGACGAGCATTAGCTGGCAAAACGGATGTGAGATGATTGTTCATACTTTATAAAGGATGTTCATGTTTCGTATATTATAGGTATTTAGATTGATATGCAAGTTATAAATCCCATAGATTTTCAGAATCTCTAAGAATCCTCTTCGATCTGAGCTATTAACTACGAGAATGAGCAAGAGTACATCATGCTCAAAAAGCGCGACGCATCTTTCAACTCTAATCCAAGCTTCTGAGTCAACTCTTTATCTGACTTTCTCTTTTCATTGAGTTTTATTTCAAAGGGATATTGCTGGTCTCCTCCACTTTTCAATATAGACCAATAGTAGGCCCCTTCACCTTCATCGTCACCATTAAAACTGCAAGTAAAGAGCAGCTCTTCTCCATCTTTCAGCTTGATTTCCCATTTCGCCTTACTGAGTACGTGGTAATCCAAACGGTTAAATTTTTTAAATAAACAGCGTGTGTTGTTGCATAGATCGATGAAAACTTGACCGTCTTTTTCCACAGTCAAGCTACTTGCCTTAGCGGCAAATCGCTTTCGAATTGGAATGGCCAAGAGTTCTTTACGTATGCGTTTATGAGCTTGCTCCAATACTGTTTCGAAATCAGCAATATCATCTCCATTGCTCTTCTCAATCAACTCATTCGACAACCCCTCGATGTCTTCTTGCACTTTCTTTATGCGTTCCTCCAATGAGCTGATCATATGCGGAATAAAAAATATTTATTATAAAAAAAAATTATATGCTGTATATCTACCAATCCTAATTAATTCACAAACCTAGCTTATTACCTCATTTTTATCATCTCTCTCACATGCTATTGCTAGTAGCATGAGATGAGAAGAAGCGGGAAATTACTCAGCGAAAATTCAAGGACATACCGATTAATATCGAAATGATAGAAACTTATGCTAGATGAGCGCCGTTCTCAAACGCAATTTTCAAGGATAACGAGAGGACTCAAAAAGGAATGCAGAAGAAAGGAGACCTAGATAACAACCTCCGATGAATGATGGTACAATTAATTCTCAAACTTGTCCATAGGGAATTAACCAGGTGAAATTGCATAGTCACAGAGCCAGCAAATTTAATTTTTTGGGTGAAGGCCTGGAATTCATGTATTTTTCTGAATTGCACAAGCCTTTCTCAAATTTACTGAGGAGCAAAGATTTTAGAACTTGTGAGATATTGTATCTATATTCTAATTAATTTTGAATCAAATAAAATGGAAAAGAGAGATTTCTTGCCTGCCGAAACCACTGGTGTAAGCAATTCCCTCTACTTACCCTCCTGACCACACTTCCTAGACCACCATTATGGCAATCAAGTACGACAACGGCATTTTGATCGCTGCAGACTCCCGTACCAGCTCGGTACCTTCCCATGAGATTCAACAAAAATTAACGCAGGTTATTTTAGGGTTCGTATGTCGCTGATAGAGCCACCGACAAGCTTGAAAAGATACACGACACTATCTTCTGCCTCCGATCTGGTTCCAAGGCAGATACTCAACTCCTCGCAAACTACGTGAGATATTATTTGAATATGCACTCGTATTCTCCTCGGAAATTCTTGTCTCTTTAACTTTTACCCAACAGCGTCGAGTTAGACAAGAAGCCAGCAGTTAAAACCGCGGCGACGATGCTCTCAAAAATGATTTACAACAATAAGGATCGTTTGTTGGCAGGAATGATCGTTGCTGGACTCGACCCTTATGAAGGCGCGCAAATCTACAATATTTCTCTTGGAGGTGCTCTCATTCCAGAGGATTGGACCATCTCCGGTTCAGGAAGTGGTTTCATCTATGGTTACTGCGATGCTAACTATAGACCGAACTTTTCATATGAAGAAGCTGAGAAATTTTGTCTTGCTGGTAAATTCATTCATTCCATTAGCAATGATTGACTCACTTTGACTAAGCTATCGGACTGGCTACAAGCCGTGACTCGTCTTCCGGAGGTGTTGCAAGAATTATCAATATTACTAAAGACGGATTCGAGAGAAAGTTCTTCAAATACCAAGATTTGCCATTCAAGAAAGGCACTGAGGGCAAGATTAAGAGCCTCTACTAGTAGGAGAGCTTATGAAGAGTTTTCACAGAAGAGAATTCGTATATAAATAGCTGTTGCTGTTGTTTTATCTACAGGCTTATTGTATAAAATAACGAATTGGGATTAAGCCGAAATCATGTTTGAAGTTATCAACTTCCCAACAAAAATGAGCCGAACTTTTTTTTTATTCCTAGTATGAAAAAGATAAGTCCATGCATTCTCATCTTGCAATGCATATCAGACATTTAAAAAAAAAAAACTGAAAGAGATTTTGCTGTTGATATCTGCATCCAACTATTACAACTCTCCTGCTAGAAATGAGCAGATTTGGCAGTCATTGAATTGCATGACTCATTGAAATGGCCAAGGCGGGCTACATTCACATCAGAGTTCCTTTGGTGGATAAAAGCAATAGACCTGTCCTAACAGATATTTTTCTTTGAATTTCAAATTTGTACTATCACTGAGACACAGCTATTCGTGAAGGATATTTTGCAGGTCATTTACTGTCAATGCGCCTTGATAGGTTTTTTAAGGAGCTAATTTCAATTAAAACAATTAATCCAAATATTGAGAGATGCCATCAAAAAATAATCAGGTGTACGTTTCCCAATTTCCTCGTCGGGCAACGTCTGAAGACTTGAAAGAACTTTTCGATGAATTCGGAAAGATCAAGGAAGTCTACATGAAGAGAGGCTACGCATTTATCGTACAACTCTCTCCTTTCCAAGCTTCCTAATTTTGAAAATAACCAGGAATTCGAGGATCCTAAAGATGCTGAAGAAGCCGTTGAAAAAATGAACAGAAAGGACTACGAAGGCCGTGAACTTGTGGTTGAAATCGCAGGAAAGCGAAGCCGATCACGAGAGCGAAGAAGGCCTAAAAGCGATGACATATGCAATAAATGCGGCGAAACCGGTCACTGGTAACTACAAGCTCTTTTTCTCTACTCGTATTATTCAAAAACTGTTTTCTCTGTCTTCTCTTTTGTTTCCCAGAAGACTCAATTAATTGGTTCACTGTGGATATACAATTTTTTTCCTTTGGAAAAAGTAGTCGAGGTTGTGTGCGATTTTTTGTCACATGAGCGTCGTTCACATATTGTCCTGAGCCATCATCGTAGTCGCTGTGATTGTCGTGCTTCTTCGCTTCAACTTTGTCAACATGAATTCACATCGATATATTTATAGGGCTTATCAATGTCGAGGACGAAGAAGAAGGTAAACTAACTGTGAAATCGCTAAGATTTTTTTCTGATTATTATCTAATGATGATCTCAGTCGCAGCGGGTCACGAGAAAAGAAATGCTATAACTGTGGCAGAAGAGGCCATATAAAGAGATTTTGCCCCAATAGCAGCCGATCTGCAAGCAGCAGATCAAGCCGTTCAAGTTCACGCTCTTCGCGCAGTTACTCGAAGTAAAGAGAGGCAGAATTTGTGTGAGGCTAAAATGAAAACAGAAGCAGGAAAGACAGAAAGTCCAAAAAGAAACATAGTAAAAGAGATAGAAGCAGAAGCCGCAGCGAAAGTAAGAAGCGCAGCAAAAAGACCAAATCAAAGAGAGACCGCAGCAGGTGATCCAATATTAATAATGATGATTTTTATACATATATATAATTTTGATGATAGAAGCTCCAGCCGATCGCGAACTCCTTCCAAAGAAAGGTATAAGTTTCATGATTAAATCGTATTAATTCAATTCGTGCTCAAAGGAATGGAAGAAAGAAAAGTGTATCAAGAAGCAGATCTTAAAAGAGTTTGAGATCTACCATGAGATTGGTGCTTTCCTTCTTCCTGTAGTATTAAATGAACAGGGCATTAATTACTAAGGCAACCCATTTAAGGGTGAGAGACTAAGACATTCTATTGCATAATTTTGATCCGAATTGATGGGCATTTCTTGATAAAATCAACTGAGTAATTATGGCGTAAATCACACTGAAGGAATAATCCTCAACTATATCCTCCTCCTCCAATTTCTTAGTTTTTGGAGTAACAGGCTAATTAACATTTTAAATGTCTTGATCTGTTACTTTCTACTTTCTCTCTCTCTGGGGAGGATGCATTTCAGTGGAAAGCAGTTAGTTATAGTTCAACTACGAGTAATTCAAAAAAAAAAATTTTCAAGAAAATATCTTCCCACCATCCAAATTACAAAATAGTCAATAGGAATATGAAGAAAAATTAGCAGAATAATATATACCAAATTACATCTTTTCAGCTGTCAGCTTTACATTTTTAACAAAAAAAAATAATAAATAAAATACAGCCTGGAATTGATAGGAAAATATTGGATCCAGAGAGTCCTGAGATCGATTTCTTATTTAATCAAAGACAATTTTGAAAAAATAAAAACAATAAGATTTTTAAAATAAGCCCGCAAAATAAATTTAAAAAATGGTCAGTAAAGGAGACTCTCTCGGCGAGCATTTCCTCCAAATTGCCAAATTAGTTGAATTCCTCTAAATTTTGTTGTTGACTCTCATCGCGTTTTGTGTAAGAACATTACGAAACCCAAGTATCAAAGTTTTTATTATTTTTTTATTTACCAAATGTTAGTTCTACAGATTCCTAGCGATTTTAAGCAAAAATAGACTGAGATTCATCAAATTCAGACCGTCAACAGAACTCTAAGTTTACTAGTGTCTTTATTGACAAAAACTTACGACATGCCATCTTGTAGGTGATACCTTGGCACCATAACGATTAAATGAAGGTCATAAGGAGAAAATCACCTGAGTTTTAGGAGGGAAAAAAAGTTAGGAGTTAAATTAACCTAAATTGTATCAATTTCTTAGCTTCCAGGTTAGTCCAAGTTACTGGCAAGGCAATTGATGTTAAATTTAGCGACCAATCTTTCCATAAAAATAAAAGAAATATTTTGACATTTGAATAACATTCGCAAAATGAACTCATTCTCTCATTCAAACGAAGCAATTTCGGAGAAAACAAATGAAACCAACCTATATGATGTCCATTTCAAGCAAGCAGCCGATCCCAAGACAATGGAGCAATTTTGGAAAGAGCAAGCAAAGTTGGTGAGCTGGTATAAACCACCTAACACCATACTGCACCAAAGTGAACCTCCTTTCTACAGATGGTTTACTGATGGAGAAATGAACACCTGCTACAACTGTGTTGATCGACATCTTGAAGAAAGAGGAAATCAGCCAGCTTTAATATACGAGTCACCGATAACCAAGTCATCAAAGGTCTACACTTTCAACCAGCTCAAAGAGTACGTCGCAAAATTCGCTGGAGTCCTCGCTCACCACGGTGTAGAAAAAGGAGATAGAGTCATCATCTACATGCCTATGGTCCCAGAGGCACTCATTGCTACGTTAGCTTGTGCAAGACTAGGAGCTATTCATTCAATAGTCTTCGGTGGATTCGCTGCGAAAGAGCTGGCGTCAAGGATTCTCGACGCGGAACCGAAGGTGGTCGTGTCAGCTTCATGCGGAATCGAGCCTCATAAACTTGTCAACTACAAGCAAATGCTTGATGAAGCGGTTAAGATTGCGAAAATGCCAAATATAAAGAGAATCATTCTCCGCAGAGAACAGCTTAAGGTTGACTTGATTAAAGGAGTAGACTTCGATTTTTACGAAGAACTCGAAAAAGCTCATGAAGTAGAGCCAGTCCCTGTTCTCGGATCGGACCCTCTTTACATCCTTTACACTTCCGGGACTACCGGCACGCCTAAGGGTATAGTCCGTGACAACGGAGGAAATGCTGTTGCTTTAATGTATTCGATGAAGTACATTTTTGGGATTAAACCTGGAGATATCTACTTCTCCACCTCGGACATCGGATGGGTCGTAGGGCACTCTTACATCATCTATGGACCACTGCTGACTGGGGCGACAACGATAGTATTCGAGGGAAAACCGACAACACCAGACAGTGGAATTATCTGGAGAACAACCGAGAAATACAAGGTGAAGGGCATTTACACCTCGCCCACGGCTATGCGAAGCGTTATTAAAGAGGATCCTCAAGGTAAGCATGTTCGCGAAGCTGATTTGAGCAGCTTGACAAGCTTTTCGATGGCAGGCGAGAGATTAGATATACCAACCGCCAACTGGTTGCTCGATCATCTGCCAAAAACCTGTCTCTTAAACGATAACTACTGGCAAACGGAGACCGGCTGGTCCATTGGAACTAATTTTGTGAATCTCCATACGTTTAAAGTGAAGCCCGGCAGCACAACGAAACCAGCGCCTGGATACAGAGTCGCAATTGTCGATGAAGAGACCGGGCACCATCTTCCTCCCGGTAAAATGGGGAATGTCGTCATCCAGCTCCCTATGCCCCCGTCGTTCATGACTACCTTATATAACAATGGCAAAGCCTTCGTAGCAAAATACTTCACGCAGGCTCCATGCTATTACTTTACAGGGGACGCAGGCTTTTTCGATGAGGAAGGTTATTTGCAAATCACGTCCAGAGTTGATGATATTATCAATACTGCGGGTCATCGATTGAGCACTTCCCAGATGGAGGAAGTGCTAACGGGGCATGAAGACATCGTTGAAGCAGCAGTGCTTGCAGCAAAGGAAGATTTCAGGGGAGAGATTCCTGTGGGATTTGTAGTCTTGAAATCGGGTGTTGATCGTGATAGAAGTGAGATCGTGAAGGAACTGATCTTGAAGATTAGAGAAGATATTGGACCTGTAGCGTGTTTCCGTCACTGCATGATTGTAGACAAACTTCCAAAAACGAGGAGTGGAAAAATTTTGAGAAATGTCCTTCGAGCGATTGTTGACGGAGAAAAACCTAAAGTTCCGCCGACAATTGAAGACGAGAGTGTACTCGAGGCTATCAAGAAAGAAGCAAAAAAACTGGGGTTCTGTCAGGAAGGTACGATGGAAAATGAAGAGTCTCAGCAAAATCAAGCCTAAAATATATCATGATGAAGAAATTAGGCATACTAATATATTATCTATTATTAACATTGTTATCTGAAACTTCCTCAGGTTTGGAATGACGAGTAAGCATATATTATCTATATCAATTCATTAATTCACCCTTGATATAATACATGTATTGAGACGCACATATATAAGTAATTTCATTGATCGCAAAGAAATTAACAGCATGAAAAGATATCGCTAACTCAACTGCAAGATGCCACCTCAATCAATGAGGCCAGCTATCAATTGATAAATGAATCAGGAAAAAAAAGAGTTTCTCTCTGGTAGGCTAAGGATCTATGAAATTTTACAAGACCTCTGAAAACAAAGTATTTAAGCTCACTTAAGCAAGAGTATTCATTTTATTGAAGAATCATCCTAATTTTATTGTAATAAGTTGAGATTCGAATCACTTGTTAGAGTTAGAGTTCATTAAGGATTTAGATATCTCACTCTCTTTCTCTCTCTCTTTCTCTCAGCCATTATGTGAATCTCCCGCCGATTTTTTATAAATTTGTACTTTCATTAAAAAGACTTAGCAGAGGAGCCATTTTATTAAGCAAATTTAGACTTTGAAAAATCTAACTGCCTCAAGATAAAAAATTTCAAATGCTGTAAATTTTTAATAACCCACGTCAGTTAGACAGTTCAGCCTAGAACTCACTTTTTGTTTCTTCTATTCACATAGGAAAAATCCCAAATAATTCAGCGATCTGCTGCTTTATACAGGTTTCATCTAGAGACTTCCTCTAACTATTTCAAATTATGATCATCCAACTTCAGATGAATCATTTTTCTTCATTTTATCTCTTTTCCGATTGAATCTCTATCAATTTTCGCATCGCTGTGCAACTAATTCTCTCTAAAAATCTCAGCAACACCTATATGCCCTTTGGAAAATAGAATAGCTTGTTCTAATATTTTCAATTCCCTGCTAAAAATTTCGTAATGCACTGGTTCTAACAATGCAAAAAAGCTCCGAAACAAAATCGATTAAAAAACCGTTCTGATGAATTTCACTTGTTTGATCACAAGCGTATTTAAATCCTTCGGCTCAGTAATAAAAAATTACTTGCCCACTAAATGCAGTATTTTAATTCTCAGAATTTTTTTTCAGCACTTTTCAACGCAAATCTTTCTAAACAGCTTTCAGTTAATAAAGGAAAAAAATAGCTTCATCAATCAAAGAAAAAAATGTCCGAGGTTTTAACACTCCAGAAGGAAGATCTCTTTACCAGCTTCCATGATTCCATACCACAATCAGGCGAAGCCTGCTTTCATCAGCTTCTGAGCAATTCTCTCAAAGCCAAGCCATCAAACACAATCTCCAATGGAACATCTGAAAATCCTAATTCCAGACCTTCACCTTCAAAATTGAATGAGTCAGCGAATTTAACACCAACCAAACCAAGTGCATCTGATAAAAGCGATCAGCTCGCAATCAATCTGACAAATAGCAAAACAGCCTCTACGTCAAAAGCTCCATTTCTCCCAGAGAAAGCGCAACATCATAAAGATAAGAAAACACTGGTGCTGGACCTCGATGAGACTCTTGTCCATGCATCTTCCACTCCTCTACCTAATCCCGACCACGTTATTGAACTTTCATCGAGAATGAAATTACACGTGTTAGAGCGTCCTTTTCTGAACGAATTTCTTGAGAGTATGTCCGCAATTTATGAATTAGTCATTTACACTGCTGGAGATAAAGAATACGCTTTTGCTGTAGTTGAGAAAATTGATCCAAAGGGCCGCATTTCACACGTTCTTCACAGAGAGCACTGTGTTCCTAATAAAACAGGAGAACTCGGAAAAGACCTTAGTCTCCTCGGAAGAGACCTCAAGCATGTTATCTTCATTGACAACCTCGAAGCGAACTTCCGCAGACAGAAAGACAATGGACTCAAAATCACTGATTTCTACTCCGATAAGTCTGACGACGAGCTGAAGAGTCTGATTCCTTTCCTTGAGTATACATCAGAACTTGATAACGTTAGGCCGATTTGGAAGGTGTACCATAATTATACGTTTAAAGGCATTGGAAAAGCCCACAAGCTGAAAGATAAATTGGACTCATTAGTCGGAAACCCAGTCCAAGAGATAAATAATTCCCATTGTTATACCCCTGAGACTAAGAAGGAAAGCAAA